>ERZ795053.791-NODE-791-length-40320-cov-14.258860_pt1 | contig 40320 bp, 35 predicted proteins | sample MGYA00375137_ERZ795053 | MGnify/ENA primary metagenome ERZ795053 (study PRJEB30182, sample SAMN05720284) | activated sludge metagenome | isolation source: Anaerobic digester | place: Hong Kong | collected 2014-12-17 ... | reverse complement strand
GTAAGCCGTAAACAATTGAACAATTAAAAATGTCCTTGACATGGGGTACACATCATGGATTGATTAATGGTTACTTAAATAATATGTTTCCATTGAGCCGCCTTGGCGCCGCTCGAAGAAAAACCGTATCGTATAAATAAATGCCTTTACAGTGAGGGAAGAACTGGCTTCGGAAATTCTCCGGCAATTCCTAGTCGGGCTGAATCCAGGGAGGTGGTGGGCATCCAGCAAGTTCTGAAAGAAACGCAATGACCAAGATACAGGCTATCATCAATATGAGACTACATCCTCCATGTACAAGTGAGCGGTTGACCTCACTTCCGCGTTTATCAGAACTCTCGACACTGGGTTGCGTCCGGAAAGCCGACTAATCCGAGTCTCCGCGCTAGTCGGCCACCTCGGTGGTCATCCGGCCAGCGGACTTGGACAATGACTAGGTATCAAAACCTTTTATACTGCATTTAGGAGGGTTAAACATGGAGCCAGCAGCAGTCCCGGTTGGAAAGCACTCGCAGACCCCTGAAAAGATACTTAGGGGCCTGCTAATCTGCGGTATTATTTCTTCACTGCTTTATGTCAGCATAGACATACTTGCAATAATGAGGTGGGAGGCCTACAGTTGGACCGATCAAAACATTAGCGAGTTGAATGCTATCGGAGCTCCCACCAGACCGCTTGTCATTTCGCTCTTTGGTGTATATACCGTGTTTGTAACCGCCTTTGGAATGGGTGTATGGGCAACAGGTAGTCGAAGTCGTGCCCTGCGCATAGCGGGGATTCTATTGGTTGGATACGCGCTAACAGGATTCGGTACTGGGTTATTTTTCCCTATGCAATTACGTGAAGGCTTGGCTGGAGGCGGCTCAATGCACCCAATTGGTACATTTGTGTCGTCACTATTTTTTTTGGGGGCGATGTGGTTCGCAGCAGCAGCACAAGGAAAGTGGTTCCGGCTTTACACAATCATGACGGTACTAATAGTCATCGTGTTTGGAGCTTGGACCAGCATGGACGTCCCCCGAATGATAGCACAGCTACCAACACCGTGGATGGGCCTTAAGGAACGCATCAACATCTACTCTATGATGCTATGGGTGATGGTGCTGGCCGCTAGCCTCTTGCGGGTAAAAATGAGGCCAGGTGCAATTTACTGCAGTGATTCTTGACGAGGTGCAGACAATTATGTGAATGGCAGGACTTTGATTATCCGGCGTTGGCCAGCCAAGAATCGGGAATATATCCACTATGGAGAGTGTTGTCAGGACTATTCTGGGAGTTCAATATACAGGAGTAGTTGTGCTAAGATAGTTATGGAAATAAATCACAGCGGGTGATGGAGCTCACCCGGCTAATTCGCGAAAATGCTGCGGCAAATGGCTCCTGTCTTACGGGCAGGAGCCGTTTTTCTAGCTCTTGTATGGAGTGATACTTTCACTTCCTTTTAGGATTAGAACACTGGAACGAAGTGGGAGGACTAGCTTTGAGTGATTGAGTTGAAAGGGGTTCTGGCATATGTCTATTTCAGAGATTGGTTGTTGCGGAGCCTACTGTAGGACTTGCCCTGCATTCCAGAAGCAAGTATGCAAAGGATGTAAAATTGGTTATGAAAACGGTGAAAGAGAGATTTCAAAAGCAAAATGTAAAATAAAAGTCTGTTGCATTAATAACAAATATCAATCCTGCGCTGATTGCAACGAATATGCTGCTTGCACTACTGTTAATGGTTTTTATAACAAAAACGGCTATAAATATGGAAAGTATAAACAAGCAACAGAATTTATCAGGAAGAATGGATATGATGCCTTTTTTGAAATTGCGGATAATTGGAAAAACGCACATGGGAAGTACTAAAGGTGTAGGCTTTATCTCCGAACAACGGGACAAAATTTTGGTGATGAAACCTTAATAATGACTTTGCTCGCTAAAGCCAGTGGAGTTATTGGGAACTCGTTCGAACCTAAACGAGGTGGAGCATTACTGGAAAGACGAAATTATTAAGCATCGAGGTGATAAGTGATGTATAAGTATCCCTGTTGCGGCGGACTGACCATTGATGAAGAATAACATTATGGAAGATGATCCTATTCAGGGGGAAGATCCTGATTAATAATGCGGGGTAAATAAAATATGTGACGACAGCAGCTCGAACGACGAAGAACCGCAGCAGTGGGCAACCAGAATTAAATGGACAAAAAGAGGGGGATTTATATGCGAAAGTTCAAAACTTTATTAGTGTTATTTACAATAACAACGTTACTTGTCATTCCCTCAAATATCGCTTCAGCGTTGCAGATGAACAATAATATGTTCGATATTAAAGAAAAACTGCAGTTGCCCTATATAAGCCGGCATGAGGTCGTCAAAGCGGTGCCGATCTATCGGGTTACGCGTACGGGTGAGTGGTACAACGCGGGGGGAACTCATATTTACACGGTCAATAAAGAAGAGTTTAATTACTGGATGACTACCGGCAAAGTTGTAGATGACGGTTTTGCTGGTTATATTTCTCCCGTGCCCCTGCCCTATACTTCTCCACTTCATAACATGGTTAAGAACTCCTTGGAGCAGTTCTTTGCTCCCACTGAAGAATCCCGAGACGGGGTCATTATCAAATACAACTACGAAGACTACGGGGTCTTAGGTTACATCGTCCCATTAGAGGATTCTTACCATGGCAATGCGGAAATGCTCTGTTGGTATAAAGGAAATCGGCAGGAAGCCAAACCGAAATATGGTTTAGATGTTACCTGGAATGCGGATCACTATTATAATGCTGCGGTTAAATATGTGGATTCTGACATCTACAGCTATGAGGGACCGGCGTTTCGCTGCTGGAACGAGGCGGCTGTTTTGCAGGAGATAAACGTCCTCTTCCCAGCGGGCGGGGAAGCCCTGACAGCCGGTGATAAGGCTGTCATCAAGTGGTCTACCCTGATTCCCGACGGCAACATCAACTTATACTATAGTACGGATGGGGGCGCATCCTGGGGGGTTATTCAAGAGGGCTTGGAGAACAACGGGATCTACACCTGGACCGTGCCTAACGAAGTAACCGGCGAAGCGATCGTGGAAGCCAGATGGACCTATGCTGAGATAGACGGCAACTGTTTTGATCAGAGCGATAAGTATTTTACCATTAAACAGGGCGCTATCTCACCCGGCTTGGTTAAGCCCAAGCTTAATTTGTCCCAGTTGTTGAAGCCGGCAACCCCGACAAGCTTAACCGCCAGTTCCGGCATAGGGCAGAAGCAACCTTCCCTGAGCTGGAAAGACAACGCCACAAACGAGACCGGTTATATCGTTGAGCGAAAAGAAGGCGGCGGAATCTTCAGTAAACTTACGGAGACAGCAGCCAACACGGTTAAATACGTTGATAACACGGCTAAGGCCGGAGTTAAGTACGTCTATCGGGTTAAAGCCGTGAACGGAATGAATGCTTCTAACTACTCCAACGAGGCTGCCGGGTCGGTACTTACTCTCCCCGAAGTTAAGCCGCCCGTGCAGAACACCTTGGTCAGTATGCTGTTCACATTGAACCAGAATACTTATCTGGTAAATGGCGTAACCAAGACGATGGACGTAAGCCCGGTCTCGATTGAAGGCCGCACCATGCTGCCGATTCGTTTTGCCGCGGATCCGCTGGACGCGGTTACCACCTGGGACGGCACCGAGCAGAAAGTCACAGTTACCCTAGGAGCGACCAAGCTCGAGCTGTGGATTGGCTCGAATAACGCTTTGTTAAATGGCTCAGCCATTCAGATTGACCCACAGAATCCGCAGGTTAAGCCCCTAATCATTAGCGAACGGACCATGCTGCCCATGCGGTTTGTGACTGAGAAGTTGGGCTGCGGGATTGAATGGCTACCCGATACAGAACAAATAAAAGTTACTTATCCGAATACCTGGCTGGACCCTCAGCCCGAACCGCCGCTTGAACTTCCGCAGTTTAAATTTTAGGGCGTTCCAACAAATAGTATTAAGTCAGGGGGGACGAATATTGATTGAGATTGTTATACCGGGTCGAAACGCAAAGCTGAGCATTGATCATCTACTACTGGATATTAATGGGACGCTAACCGTTGACGGTCACCTGATACCTGGGGTTAAGGAACGTATTGCAAGACTCAAGCAAATTGTGGAAGTCCACCTCCTGACTGCTGATACTTATGGAATGGGAACGGAGGTCGCAACTGCGTTAGGGTGCAGGTTAGAGTTGGTAGACCCCAATCAAGGAGGTCTCGACAAAGTGAATTACCTGGCTCAACTTTCTAAAGAACACACCGCTGCTATAGGGAATGGTTATAACGATATCTACATGTTGGATGAAGCGGCCTTAGGCATTGCTGTTATTGGTTCCGAAGGCTGCAGTGTGAGAGCACTCGAGAAAGCAGACATTGTTACAAATGCCATCAATGATGCCTTGGATTTGCTGCTTAATCCTAAACGCATCGTGGCCACGTTAAGGGCTTAGTGACGCGAATCAAGCGCAAACGGGCTGAAGCGGAACAATGGTGTTTTAGGCTGCATCAAACCACACATGATCAGAACAAAGAAATTCCCCGGGTTCCCCCCCAATTTGATGGGATGAAACCCGGGGAACTATTGGGCGATCTACCTGGCGAATTGCTCGATTTTGGCGGCCAGCTTTTTCTTGCGGCAGAGGTCACAGACCTCCAGGTCCAAACCAGCCAGTCCCGTCTTCTGAGATATATAGTCGAGTTGTTCGCGGGTAGCGAAGCTCCGGCCGCAGCTCCGGCATTGGACCATGGTAAAGGTGCGGTTCCAGATGGTGCGATCCTGATCGGTTTGCTCCACAGCAATCGCTTCAGTGGGGCAGATGTTGGCGCAGGCTGCACAGCCGATACAAACCGCCGATGCTTCGTCAAAAGGAGTACCGATACGTTTTTCCGTGCCCCGCAGCACGGCTGAAATGGCACTGCTGCCAATTTCCTCACAAGCCCTAACACACAACCGGCATAAAATACACCGTTCGCCATTGTTGACGGCCAGCCCATTCTCCGGACAGTCATAATCTGTGTACAACTTTTGCATGAACCCGCTATCCGGGGCGTTGCGATAAAGCAAGGCCACAATGGTACGGCGTCCTTTTTCGATCTCTGGAGTGGAAGTCTGCACTTCTATCCCACTCTGAACGGGATAGGTACAAGCTGCTACGACTTTCCGGGAGTGAGAGGTTTTTACTTCCACCATGCACATCCGGCACATACCCTGCCCGCCAAAGGCTTCATGATAACAAAGGGTGGGGATATGGATTCCATGCTGGCGCGCCGCTTCCAGGATGGTCACCCCAGGATTGACTTCCAGCACTTGTTGGTCGATCATAATCTTCATCGTTCCACCCCTCCTAACGGATCATGACGGCGTCAAACTTGCATTGGTTGCGGCATTCACCACAGCGGATGCAGATAGCCTGGTCAATCACATGTGCTTCTTTCTTCTCGCCGCTGATGGCCTCCACCGGGCAATGCTGGGCACACAGGCCGCAGCCGGTGCAAGGTTCGGGATCAATATAAAACTCGGTCAGGTCGCGGCATACTCCCGCCGGGCAGTGTTGTTCATGAATATGGGCCAGGTATTCATCCTTAAAATAGCGCAGGGTGGACAATACCGGGTTGGCAGCGGTGCGCCCCAGGGCACAGAGGGACATCATTTGCATGGTCTCGCTGGTGTCCATTAAGAACTGCAAATCGGCATCGCTGCCCTTGCCCTGGCAGAAGTTGCTGAGAATTTCCAGCATGGCTTTGAGACCCTCACGGCAGGGGGTACATTTGCCACAGGATTCACCCGCCAAAAAGTTGACATAGTAGCGGGCTATCTCTACCATACAGGTGCGGTCATCCATTACAATCAACCCGCCGGATCCCATCATCGATCCGGCCGCGGTAAGGGAATCGAAGTCCACCGGCATGTCCAGCATTTCAGCCGGGATACAGCCCCCGGAAGGACCGCCGGTCTGGACCGCCTTAAGTTTCCGTTTGTTTAGGATACCACCGCCAATTTCGTAGATTATTTCTCTCAGGGTGGTACCCATGGGCACCTCGACTAGTCCAGTGTTAATGACTTTGCCAACCAGGGAAAACACCTTGGTTCCCTTGCTGCCCTCGGTACCAATGGAAGCCCAGGCTTCGGCTCCATCATTAATAATAACTGGAAGATTGGCCCAGGTCTCCACATTGTTGATGACCGTCGGTTGGCCCCATAAGCCCTTTTCAGTGGGATAAACATATTTGTCGCGGGGCTCGCCCACATTGCCTTCGATGGAAGCCATCAGGGCCGTCTCTTCACCACATACGAAAGCTCCGCCGCCACGGACGATCTCAATATCAAAACTAAGCCGGCTGCCCAAGATATTTTCACCCAGGAAACCCTTCTGGCGCGCGTCTTGGATAGCGATGCCCAGATTCTTGACCGCCAGGCTGTATTCATCCCGGACATAAATAAACCCGGCTGTCGCCTCGACGGCATAAGCCCCTATGATCATGCCTTCAATAACAGTGTGGGGATCACCTTCCATAATGCTGCGATCCATAAAGGCTCCAGGATCGCCCTCGTCCCCATTGCAGATAATATAGCGGACGGATGCCTCGACGTCGGTACAGGCTTTCCATTTCTGGCCGGTCGGGAATCCGCCCCCACCCCGCCCCCGCAGTCCGGATCTGATGACTTCCTCCACCACTTGCCCGGGGCCCATGGTGTGCAGCACTTTATTCAGCGCCTGGTAGCCATCCCGGCTGATATAATCTTCTATGGAAGCCGGGTCTATTTCTCCGATGTTGCGCAGGGCCACCTTATGCTGCTTCTTGTAAAAATCGATTTGATGGTGGGACTTGACCCTCTGCTTGGTTTTTGGATCCCGGTAGAGCAATCGATTGATGAGTTCGCCCTTACCTATGGTTTTGGCTATTACCTCGGCCACATCCTTGGCGGCTACCTGGCAATAGGTGATATCATCGGGAATTATTTTAACCAGAGGCCCTTTTTCACACCAGCCGTTGCATCCGGTCGCTTTGGTGTAGGTTGATACGTTTACATTGGAATTGGCCAATTGCTGCTGCAATTCCTGATAGACCTCCATGCTGCCGTTGGCCAGGCAGCCGGTTCCGCAGCACACCAGGACCATTTTCTTATCAGCCTCAATTATCTGCGGCATCATTTGGCCCTCCATATACCTTAATAATCTCAATTATTCCGGATGAGGTAACCTTGGGATGCACCTTTTCATTGGCGACCACAACGGGTGCTAAGGCGCAGGCTCCCAGACAGTTGACCGTCTCCATCGAGAACTCCTGGTCAGCGGTGGTCTCACCCGGTTTGATATTAAGATATTTGTCGATCTGATCCATGATAATGCTGGAACCCTTGATGTGACAGGCAGTGCCGTCACACACCTTGAAATTGATCCGCCCCTTGGGGACCAGGCTGAAAGCCTTATAGAAGGTGGCCATACTGTAAATGCGGCTCAAGGGTGCATCCACATAATCAGCAATCATTTGCAGCCCGGTTTTGGGCAGGTATTTGTACTCTCCCTGGATATCCTGCATGATGGCTAGTATATAGCGTTGCTCAGGCGGATAGCGGGTTAGAATCGAACTTAATTCTTGCATATCAATGCATGCAGCCATAATTATCGGCCTCCTCAGTACCGGGCTGCCACCTTGAATCTATTCTCAGTCAAGGTGGCAGCCGATTCCGTCTTTCACCCGGTTACTTTGCCTATGGATCTACCTGGTGCCTGATGGAATACTACAGGCCCAGTTCCTGTTTTTTGGCCTCGGAGGGAACACCTTCCTCATCCCAACCGCGCAGGCTGTAGTAAACAGGCAGCATCGCACTCAACTGCACTGTACGACCCTCGTGGGGGCCTCCCTTCATAGGTTCGTTCAGGAGTCGGTCCGGCAGGGTATCATCGGCTTTGGAGAATCCGGCCTTAAGGTTGAAGAGTCTTTCCAGGTTCCAGATGCGTTCGCCCGCCAGGAGGAGTTCCTCATCACTTATATCTACCCCGGTGGCAGTGCGATATTGCGCCGCGATCTCGGGCAGACCGATGCCAAAGGTGGTGAAAAGGCACAATCCAGCCGAATCAACTACTGCGGTCAAATCCTGGAAGATCTTGAGCAGTTCAGGTGCTTCCGCCGGGTTATCGGGGTCAGTTTTCACCGGTATCCCCAATACCTCAGGGGAAGTCATATAGCCGCGCACATGGCAGCCGCCGCGGTTGGAGGTGGCATAATTGAGGCCGATACCATGCTGTCCGCGAGGATCGTAAGCCGGCAGTTCCTGTTTTTTGACCGACATGGAGAGCTCAGGATGTCCGTACATCTCAGCCAGCCGGTATGAGCCTTCAGCCAACTCATCGCCAAAACCTTCCCGCAGGGCGGTCTTTCTGATCTTAGGGAGCATCGCTTCGGCATTGCCCCAGCTGAGATTGGATTTATCCCGGGGGATGAAGCCTTTTTCTGTCAGCTCGGTGGCACAAGCCAGGGTGGTAGCCATAGTAATGGAATCCAGCCCATACTCGTTGCACAGGAAGTTGGCTTTGGAAATAGCTTCAAAATCATCGATATATAGGTCTGATCCGAAACCCCAGGTGGCCTCATATTCCGGGCCTTCTCCTATCCCCTTGTATTTGCCGTGGTTTTTAGTAACCCGGCCGCAGCCGATCGAACAGCCAAAACACCCTTTGTTCCTAACCAGGTTGTGCTCCGCCTGCCACTCGCCGGATATCTTTTCCGCAGCGGGGAATACCGCGGCTTCACTAAAGTTTTTGACCGGCAGGGTACCGTGTTCATTGATAATATTAACCAGGATATTGGTGCCGAAAGCCCCCAGACCAGCTCCGGTAACCGGGTGAGCTTTCAATTTGGCCCGGGCATCGTTGATAGCGGCAAAGAAGCCTTCCTGGTCAGCCACCTTCACCCCCAGGGTACCTCGGACCGCAACCGCTTTAAGATTCTTGGAACCCATGACTGCACCAACTCCGGTCCGTCCAGCGGCCCGGTTATAATCATTCAGGATATTAGCGAACTTGACCAGGTTCTCGCCGGCAGGACCGATGGCTGCCACCCTGGCGTCATCGTCAACATTTTCCTTGATGAAATCGGTAGTTTCGATGACCGTCTTACCCCAGAGATCAGCGGCACTGCGCAGTTCTACTGTATCGTTGTTGATCCACAAATAAACTGGTTCAGGGGATTTACCTTCGAAAATGATGCCATCATAACCTGCGAACTTGATTTCGGGACCAAAGGAACCCCCGGAATTAGAGGCAGCGATGGTGCCGGTCAGAGGCCCTTTGGTAATGACGTTGTAACGCCCGCCCGAGGTAGCCAGGGTTCCAGTCAGCGGACCGGTCATAAAGATCAGCTTGTTATCCGGACTCAGGGGATCGACCTGGGGATCTATCTCGTCAAAGATAATCTTGCTGCCCAGCCCGCGCGCGCCGATAAAATTGTGCAAATCGCTCACTGGCAAGGCTTCTTTTTTAATTGTGCCGGCTGTCAAATTGACCCGGATTATTTGTCCTGTCCATCCGTACATGCTTAACCCACCTCCTCGAACAGGTTTTTGAACTTGGCGGCAAATGTTTTGCGCTTGGCAATACTGCCGGCATTGGCTTCGACAAAGCTGATGGCGCCGGAGGGGCAAAGCTTGACGCAGGCCGGATCACCGAAGCAGAGGTCACATTTGCTTACTATGTTGGTGGCTACATGATAATGAATCGCACCAAACGGGCAGGCGATGGTGCACATCTTGCAGCCGATGCATTTGGAATCATGCACTTCCATGGCTCCCGTAGCCGTGTTTTTAGTGATAGCCCCCACGGGGCAAATCAACATGCAGGCAGGTACTCCGCATTGCTGGCATATCATGGGGACCGCCAGCCCTACCTTTTCATAAGTCAAAACCGAAATACGGGCCAACTCAGGATTCATTTCACCGGTTTTGGTGAAAGAACAGGTCAGTTCACAGGTTCGACAGCTGGTGCATTTCTCGGGTTGTACCACAAGTATTCTGTCCATAGAACACTGGTTTCCGCAAGGAAATCCAGCTTTCACCTCCTTTGAGATATAGTCAGCAACCTCATCATCCGGGACTGTTATCCAATTCCATTCTTTCTCTATCTCTCTAGTCTTTTAAAATATCTATTGAGCAATTTTTTCTGTCGCACCTCCTTTTTGCTCGCCCCATTGAAACTGAAACTCCAAGGTAGGCTACCTACGTCCCGAATGAAGGTCGTGTGTTATGCTAAGAACCTATATCCAGGGTATCTATATCCATTGACAGCAAATCTATAGCCAAGAGCTGGCCGCGCCGTAAATCGTCTCGACCCAGAATCACCTTCGAGGCCTGGGCCACCTCTAAGCTGGCAATGACCGCGGGCACGAAACCCAGGACGGATGGTTTGGAGACGGATTCATCCTGGCGGGCTTCAACATGACCATAAATTTGCTCTATGGTCCTCTCCTCTGGGAATTGAATTATCACCTGCCCATACCAGCCGTCGACGGCTCCATGGATCATAGGGATCTGCAGTTCTCTGCAGGCCTGGGCCAGGCACAGTCGATCGGGAATATTGTCCAGGGCGTCGATGACCAGGGCTACCCCTTTCAGGAGCGGAGCATCTTCAGGTCCCCTGAAGGGGTGAGGGTAACCGGTTATTCGGACGGCAGGATTGATGGCTTCGACCCGGGCTGCGGCGCTCTGCACCTTAGATTTGCCTATGGTGGGGATCTCGGCTAAGAGTTGGCGATTGAGATTCGTGGCTTCAAAAACATCCCCGTCCCAGACCCTTATTTCTCCTAATCCCAACCGGGCCAGCTCTTCGATCACATATCCGCCTAATCCGCCGCAACCGATTACTGCGGCTTTGGCATGGAAAAGCTTCAGCTGTTCAGCGATGGTGATGGCCCCCAGGTTGCGCTGGTAACGCTCCGGAACGATCCCCAGCCGCAATGCGGCCGTCTCTATTTCCCGCAGCGGCAAGCCTGTTTCCTGCACCAGCGCTGCTTGTTCAGACCACGGCAGAATATCACCTACGGCTTTCTTTATCAGCAGTTTGGATAAACCGTTCTCCATATTTAACCTCCTGCTGCCGGGGGGAAAATAGCCAGGACGTCACCGGGCTGCAATACTGATTCAAAAACGCCATGGCGGCCATTTATCATAATAATGCCGATTTTCATGTAATCCCGGCTGATGGACAAACAATCCAGAACCTCACCGACAGTGGTCCCCTCGGGAAAATCACAGTCGCGGATCTTAAACCGGCCCTGCCGCAAGAAGGCAAAAAGTTTGACCGTTATCTTCATGACAAAAATACTCCTTCATCAGATCCTGAAATACTTGAGCAATCAAGCTCAATCTTGAGCAAGTCTAAGCAGTGATGGTTGTCCGTCGTATTTTAATAGATTGTCTAAGATTGTCCTAGAAACCGCCCCGGTTACAAATTCTTATGGGCTCCGTCGCAGAAAGGCGGTTTTTTAGTATGTTTACAAGCACAGAGAAAAGCCTTTTTATTCTCTTCAGCAGTAAAAATCAGCGGTTCAAAGGTAGTCCCTGTATGGGATCCGTCACAAAAGGGTTGGGTTTCGCTGCGACCGCAAGCGCACCACGCATAAGTCTGACCTTTTTTGAGATCAACTGCGATCGGCTCGGTCAGGGCAATCACCGGTTTATCCATACTACTTGTCCCTCCTCTTACTTTCTATGCACACACTCGACTAATTTGCACCATCTTTCACTAATCGTCTATAAACAGACTAGCACATAAAAAAATTGTCGACAAGATATTCCCGCCGAACTGATAATCATCACTCTGGCAGCCTTGAAGGACCTGAAGTCAACATTGTCTGGGGCCATTAAATCACACATTATTATTACAATTGCACATCTGCTAGAGCCGCCACTTGCGCCAACACGGGCGGCCACCAGCCTACTTCGCCCGAATCGTATCCCGTACGGACGATAACTGTGTTATGGTCGGGTGAAATGTAGAGGTGCTGGCTGTATTTACCGGCGGCGAAGAAATCCTTTTCGCCGTTGTCGTTGACGATGCCGTACCAATGGTACAGGTAGCCCGCTGGTTTACCTTCCATGAAGGGCGTATCGCACTCTTCGGGCGTTAGGAGGTTTGGAGCGACGATGGATTGATCCAGCCACGCTTCGCTGACAACCTGCTCACCGTTCCATTTGCCGCGATGCAGCAGCATGCTGCCGATCTTGGCGTAGTCGATGGAAATGAAGTTAAGCCCGCTCTCCATCTTTTCAAAGCCCGTCTCCTGGCTGTCCAGGCTCCAGGAGGCATCGAACTCCGCGCCGACCTTTTCCCAGATCTTCTTCTGGAAATAATCGGCGACGTGCATTCCCGTGGTGCGCTCCAGAATGATACCTTCGACCAGCGGATGGAGGTTCTGAGCACCTTCTTCATAAAATCCTCCCCCTGATAATATTTTAAGTACCCTAGATAGTTGGAATACTTCATTCCTATCGAATCAGCCTCAGTGGAACATGGGATAATATATCTTTTTCTTACTCCCTAAGCTTTGATGATTGATAAAAATAGGGAAAGCTGTTTGTGAAAAGTGAAAGTTGTCCGCACAAAGGTCTTTGTCCGACCCGGAGGGGTCTTTTTTGTTCTGACGGGTTCAAATGAGCAGGGGGTGCTTTTTTGTGTATAGACTCATCTCGGAAGAGAATCCTTCATAGCTACAAATATTAGAATCAACTGGAATTGCAGACAATAATGCTTGTGAGGTGAGTCAATATCAATAAATACGTGCTTTATCTAAATGAAATAGACAGATCGCATTTGCCTCTTGTTGGTGGTAAAGGCGCAAACCTTGGAGAAATGACCAATGCTGGTTTTCCGGTTCCTGCAGGCTTTTGTATTACCACAGAGGCCTACAACACTTTTCTTCGAGCCAGCAGCGTAATGGAAGAATGGCTCACACAGCTTGATCGATTAAAAGCTGATCAGGTGCAAGATATTAGCAATCAGGGTAGGCTAATCCGACATCATTTAGAGTCACTTACTATGCCCGAAGATATTAAATCAGCCATTATCGATGGCTGGAAAAAGTCGGGTGAAGAATGGGCCTATGCAGTTCGTTCCAGTGCTACCGCTGAGGATCTGCCATCAGCTTCCTTCGCGGGGCAACAGGATACCTTTTTAAATGTAATAGGTGCGGACCAAATTCTCCAGGCTGTCCAGAAATGCTGGGCTTCCCTATTCACCGACCGGGCCATTATTTACCGCGTGCAGAACGGATTTGATCATCGCTCGGTTTTTTTATCAGTAGTAGTGCAGCGCATGGTTTTTCCCCAAGTGTCAGGAATCATGTTTACCGCCGATCCGGTAACCGGTAACCGCAAGATCGTATCTATTGACGCCAGTTATGGTATGGGGGAAGCACTGGTAGCAGGTATTGTTACTGCTGATTTATACCAGGTAAGGGCAGACAGATTACTAAAAAAGCAAATTGCCAAGAAAGAAATCGCCATCTATGCCCGGCCTGAAGGTGGCACAAACAAAGTAAACATTTCAGAAGAAATGCAATTAACTTCGTCTTTGTCAGATGAACAGGTGCTTAGGCTGGCCTCAATGGGACGAAGCATAGAAAAGCACTTCGGAAGTCCTCAGGATATTGAGTGGTGTTTAGTCAATGACGAAATATTTATTGTGCAAAGCCGTCCGATTACAACACTCTTTCCCGTTCCTGTAGTGAATGATGATAAACTTCACCTTTTTATATCATTTGGTCATGTGCAAATGATGACTGAAGCCATGAAGCCGTTGGGAATATCCGTGCTCAGAACTTTGTTTCCTCTCGGAAAAAGTTCGCCGCTGGGCGAAAGCTCGATTCTGTTGGAAGCCGGTGGGAGATTATATGTGGATTTTACTAAAGTGCTGGAGTATCCGCAGTTGAGGAAACGAGTGCCCCAAATACTGATGAATGTAGATGAATTGATTGGTCAGACAGTGCAAAGTTTCGTGAGCCGAGAAGAATTTCTGACAGCAATTAATCCTGGTAAGAAATTGGATCCTGGGCTGATCAATAAGGTCCTTCCAACTGTTTTGGCAGTCATTAAGAACATCTTGTATCGGGATAATGACTATGCCATTGCTGAGATGAACCGGTATATAACAGAACATGTCCACGAAGCCAGAAGAAGACTACAGAGCGTATCTGGTTGGGACAGAATAATACAGATCCAAAAAACGCTGCCTGCCGTGATATCCACAGTACTCCCAAAGGCAGCACCTTTTTTGGGAGCAGCGATCATTACTTACAAGCTTATTGAGAGTTTGTCTATAAAGTGGCTCGGAGACGCAGCCGAGTTGGCCAGCATCAGTAAATCCCCACCGGGAAATGTAACGACAGAAATGGGTTTAGTTCTAGGTGATGCAGCCGATGTGGTGCGAAACCACCCGGCAGTTATCGAATACCTGAAGCATGCCGGCAACGCAACGTTTTTTGAAGAACTTAGGGACGTATCCGGCGGAGAAGTAGTTCTGCCTGTTTTATTAAGTTTCTTGGAACGATATGGTATGCGGGGCACAGGTGAAATCGACATAACCAGACCGCGATGGCGCGAGGCGCCAACCCAATTGGTTCCCGGCATTCTGGGTCACATAGAAAGTGTAAAGCCGGGGCAGCACCGTCTTGACTTTATGGCAGGCAAAGTGGAAGCCGAACATGCTGCCGAAAGGTTGTTGGATCGTCTGCGGGAAACCCCGGGAGGACCCTTTAAGGTCAAGCGAATGCAGCGATTGATAAAGGTCTACCGCTCATTAATCGGGATTAGGGAACATCCCAAATACTTAATAGTACAGAATCTCGATATAATCAAACAGGTAATTATGGAGGAAGCTGACCAACTGGTTGCTAATGGTATCTTGGAGCATCCCGAAGATGTTTTTTGGTTTTCCCTTCACGAAATCAAAGAAATGATCGAAACCCAACGGGTAGATCGCAATATTATCACTGCCCGCAAAGAAAAATTTCGATGTGATGAGAAACTGGCTCCTCCCCGTGCCATTACTAGTGAAGGTGAGAAAATTATGGTCAAACCGGGGGCTAACGTACCCCCTGGCGCTCTCGCCGGGAGTCCGGTATCTGGGGGAACGGTGGAAGGCTGTGCCCGGGTTATCCTAAGGTTGGAAGAAGCAAAAATGGAGAAGGGAGATATCCTGGTGGCGCCATATACTGATCCCGCTTGGACAATGTTATTCCCGCTGGCGGCCGGGCTGGTTACGGAAGTTGGCGGCCTAATGACCCATGGCGCGGTAGTGGCCAGGGAATATGGAATTCCGGCAGTGGTGGGAGTAGATTATGCCACTCATAAAATTCTGGATGGGCAGATGATACGGGTAGATGGAACCCACGGATATGTGGAGATTTTGGAGCGATAAACATAGCTCTGGCGGCAACTACCATCGCCACACTAACACTTGAGAGGTTATTCGAATAATTATTGACAGTGCATATGGGCAGGGATACAATTTGATCATAAACATGAACACTTATTCAAGTATTCACGCATCGCGTGTAAAGAAGGTGGTTTAACAATGTCCAAAAAGACACAAATAATTGACCGGTGCGATTGTGATGTAATCCATGAGGAGATCGTCAATAAGGTTAAAGGGAGAATGCCTCCTGAGGAATCACTTTATGACCTTTCAGAACTATTTAAGGTTTTCGGGGATTCAACTAGATCTAAGATATTATGGGCTTTAGATGAAGCTGAAATGTGTGTGTGTGATTTAGCCTATTTATTGAATATGACTCAATCCGCAGTCTCGCATCAACTCAGAGTTCTGAAGCAGGCTAAATTGGTTAAGAACCGGAAAGAAGGTAAGATCGTATTCTATTCTCTGGAAGATGAACATGTAAGGCAAATTTTTGAACTGGGGTTAAGGCATATAAACGAATAAAACAGATCAGGAAAGAAGACTAGGACTTGCAAAAATTTAGGAGTTAAACGAGGGAAGGAATATGCGTTATTCATTAGTCGGACTGGATTGTCCAAACTGCGCATTGAAACTGGAGCGGGAACTCCGGAAGATTAATGGTCTGGAAAATATAAACGTCAACTTTAACACATTGAGTGTAGAAATGCCGGCAACTCTGGAAGAAGAAGCCCGCGCCGTTATTAAACGGGTGGAACCGGAAGTAAAATTACAAAAAGCGGAGAGCTTCACTTCTTTTTCTTCAGACCAAGAGGCGGAGCATAATGGTCTTTGGGCGATCATCGCAGCAGGTTTACTGTTTGCTATCGGATCAATATTTAACCAATCACTGCATGACACGCCGTTCTCGTGGGCTGAGTATGCTGTTTTGGTTACGGCTTATCTCCTGGTTGGCTGGCCGGTAATACTGGCTGCCTTCAGAAAACTGGTCAGGGGAGAGTATTTTGATGAGAATTTCTTGATGATGATTGCTACCGTCGGGGCTATCGCAATTCACCAATTGCCAGAGGCGGTGGGTGTGATGCTTTTTTATGCGGTCGGGGAATACTTGCAGGACCGCGCCGTCAATCGCTCACGTCGATCCATCACGGCCTTGCTCAATATTCAACCGGAGTACGCCAACCTCAAAGACAACGGGGGAATGCGTCAGGTAAAACCTGAAGAAGTTGAGATCGGTCAGATAATAATAATTAAGCCTGGTGAAAAAGTGCCCCTGGATGGCGAGATTATTGAAGGAACATCGTTTGTTGATACTGCTGCTTTAACCGGCGAATCTGTTCCTCGAAAAGTTGAAAAAGGTGAGAAAATATTATCCGGAATGATTAATGGTCAGGGGCTTCTCACGGTCCGGGTTTCCAAACCATTTAAAGATTCTTCAGTGGCCAGGATCATGGAATTGGTTGAAAAGGCCAGTGAGAGAAAAGCTCCCACGGAACAGTTCATTACCAAATTTGCTAACTTCTATACTCCTATCGTGGTTGGAGCAGCAGCCTTGATCGCTTTGGTTCCGCCATTGTTCGTCCCAGGAGCAACATTTAATGAATGGTTTTACCGGGCGCTGGTGTTATTGGTTATTTCCTGTCCCTGTGCACTGATGGTTTCTATCCCCCTGGGTTATTTCGGTGGAATTGGAGCCGCGTCCAAAAAAGGAATCCTGGTTAAGGGAGCCAACTATATCGATGCCTTGGCCGAATTGGATACAGTTGTTTTTGATAAGACGGGCACTTTGACTAAAGGGGTTTTTCGAGTAACCGAAATAGTGGCCAGAAACCACATTACCCCGGAAGAAATCCTGTCGGCAGCGGCTGGAGCGGAAATATACAGCAATCACCCGATTGCCCAGTCAATCTTTGCTGCCTATAAGGAGAAGACTGGGCAAGAAATATCAGACGATCAGGTTCAGGAGTATCATGAGATCCCGGCCCATGGAATCAGCGCCATTGTAAATGGGCGCCGGGTCCTGGTGGGAAATGACCGGCTGATGCACAAGGAAAACTTAATCCATGAGGATTGTGATGTTACCGGAACCATTGTATATGTAGCCATTGATGGAGTATATGCCGGATATATAGTCATATCAGATGAATTGAAACCTGATGCAAAAGAAGCCATCTCCCGGTTGAAGCAGCTGGGGATCAGAAAAACCGTAATGCTTTCCGGTGACGATAAAACGGTTGTTGAGAAGATCAGCCAGGAAATAGGTATCGACACCTATTTTGCGGAATTACTGCCGGAAGATAAGGTTCAAATGGTTGAAGAATTGGAAAAGGAGATAAAGCATCGAGATAAACAAAAACTGGTGTTTGTTGGTGACGGCATTAATGATGCACCCGTTATTATGCGGGCTGACATTGGAGTGGCAATGGGTGGATTGGGCAGTGATGCGGTAATCGAAGCCGCAGATGTGGTTCTAATGGAGGACGCTCCCTCCAAGCTGGCAAGTGCGGTAGAAATCGCCAGAAGAACCCGACAGATTGTTCGGCAAAATATCTTTATGGCATTAGCAGTCAAGGCCTTCTTCATCTTGCTTGGTACCATCGGCCTGGCCAATATCTGGGAAGCTGTTTTTGCTGACGTGGGGGTAACATTGTTGGCAGTATTGAACGCCAGTCGGACACTGCAAGGCCAAAGATAGTCTTTATGTTTGTGTCGCGGAGAATTTTATCGGTTGGTTGTTTTTATTCGTGGCTTAATATATTATATTACTATTCCCATTGAAAAGGTAGGGATGTAGAGAAAGTGAAACGGGGGTGGTATTTGATGCAGATGCCTACAGGAATTAGGTGCGTATCAAGGGTCATGGAATGGATCGTCAGGTCACCCATAGCCCAGGGGACTTTGATGTAGTCGACATCATCGGTTGCCCAATACTAACACCCCAACTATGGACTACCATAGTTTGCTGAACTCTTATTCAGACGAATGATACTTAAATATTTTCGCAAGAAGTGTGCGTTATTAGTCTATTAAATCACTAGGAATAATAAATATTTAGGGGATGAGTAAATGAGCCAAACAAAATGGAAATTTGATACCCTTCAGGTCCACGCCGGTCAGGTAGCTGACCTGACTACCGGATCCAGGGCTGTACCAATTTATCAGACTACTTCCTATGTTTTTAGAGACGTTCAGCATGCGGCTGATTTGTTTGCCTTGAAAGAATCGGGCAACATATATACTCGAATCATGAATCCGACTACTGATGTTTTTGAACAGAGGGTGGCAGCGCTCGAGGGTGGAGTCGCCGGATTGGCCACCGCTTCCGGTTCGGCGGCAATTATGTATGCTATTTTGAACATCGCGTCCGCCGGCGACGAAATTGTATCAGCCAGTACTTTGTATGGCGGTACATATAATATGTTTGCGGAGACCTTCAAGACTTTCGGGATAAAGGTCCATTTCGTGGACCCCGACGATCCTGAAAATTTTCGCAACGCCATTAACGATAAAACCAAAGCCCTCTACATTGAGAGCATTGGTAACCCGGGCATCAATCTAATTGATATCGAGGCTGTAGCGGAAATAGCACATGACAATGGCATTCCATTAATAATTGACAATACCTTTGGCACTCCATATCTTCTAAAACCGATAGAGTTCGGGGCTGATATTGTGGTTCATTCGGCTACCAAATTCATTGGCGGACATGGGACCTCTATCGGAGGCATCATTGTTGATTCAGGTAAGTTTGACTGGGCGGGCAGCGGAAAATTCCCGGGATTGACCGAACCGGATCCCAGTTACCATGGGATGAGATATGTAGCCGATGTTGGGGCTGCTGCCTATATCACCAAAGCCCGGGTAGGGCTGCTGAGAAATACTGGTGCATGTATCAGCCCATTCAATGCCTTCCTGCTGATACAGGGACTTGAAACCCTATCATTACGAGTAGAGAGGCATGTTGCCAACGCTAAGATCATAGCGCAACACCTGCAAAACCATCCCCAGGTCAGCTGGGTAAACTATCCTAGTCTGCCGGGCAGTAAATACTATGACCTGGCGCAGAAATACCTGCCCAAAGGTTCAGGGTCCATATTCACATTTGGGATAAAAGGTGGCATTGATGCAGGTATTAAGTTTATAGAAAGCTTGGAGATATTCTCCCACCTCGCCAATGTGGCCGATGCCAAATCCCTGGTTATTCACCCGGCCAGCACTACTCATTCGCAGCTTTCCGGTGAAGAATTGGTTGCAGCCGGGGTTACCCCTGACCAAATCCGGCTGTCGATTGGGATAGAAGATGTGGAAGACTTGATTTTCGACCTTGATCAGGCTTTAGAGAAGTGTAAGTTAGTTTAACCAAGAGGGGTGAGAGAATGCCTGTAAAAATTCCGGATAATCTTCCTGCTGCTGAAACACTGAAAAGCGAGAACATCTTTGTCATGGGTGAACACCGCGCATTTACCCAGGATATAAGACCTTTGCGGATAGTCATCTTAAACCTGATGCCAGTCAAGAGTGTAACCGAAACTCAATTGCTGCGGTTACTTAGTAATACACCATTACAGTTGGAGATTGTGCTATTACGCCCAGAAAGCCATATTTCCAAGACTACTCCGGAAGAACACCTGGAAAACTTTTATCATACGTTTTCGGAAATCAAAGACTACAGATTTGACGGGATGATCATAACCGGGGCGCCGGTGGAGCAATTGGAATACGAGGAGTTCAATTATTGGGATGAGCTTACCGAGATAATGGACTGGACCCGGCATAATGTGTTTTCAACGCTTCATATTTGTGTAGGTGCTCAGGCTGGTCTTTACCACCACTACGGCGTGCCCAAGTACCTCCTGGAGGAAAAAATGTTTGGTGTGTTCAGCCACACCTGCACCCGCAAGAATATTCCGCTGTTGCGGGGATTTGACGATGACTTCTATGTGCCCCATTCAAGGCACACGGAGGTGAGACGCGAAGATATTGACAAAGTGGAGGATTTAGAGGTACTGGCTGAATCTCCCGAGGCAGGGGTATATATCGTTTCCTCAAAGGACGGACGCCTGATATTTGTAACCGGTCATTCCGAATATGATGCATTAAGCTTGAAGTCGGAATACGACCGCGACATCTCCAAAGGCATGGATATCAAGGTACCCCGCAACTATTACCCTGACGATGACCCGACCAAACCGCCGCTGGTCAAGTGGCGCAGCCATGCCAACCTGCTGTTTGCCAATTGGCTGAATTATCATGTTTACCAGGAAACACCCTATGATCTGGATGAACTCAAATAAGTTATTCGACGACCAGAAACAACAACGCGGCAGGAATATTTCCTGTCGTGTTTCTTATTCAAAGGGTTAAATTGGTTATTGGAAAATCATAGGTATTTTCTTGATTGGCTAACTGATCATGAGGCTATTCCTGATAAGACCAGTTGACACCTAATTAGAGAATATCTATTATTTCTATTGGTATTATAATAATGACGTGGATATAAAGGGGGATATAGTATGACAGGACAGGTTCTAGCAGTTAATGTTTCTTCTAAACGCGGAGAGATCAAACATAATGTAGGGGAAGCTTTTTTAAAACAAAATTATGGCCTGGAAACAGATGCTCACAGTGGAGATTGGCATCGCCAGGTTAGTCTTCTTTCACTTTCAAGTTTTGAGAAGATGCATGCAATGGGAGCAATTGGACTTGATTATGGAGTTTTTGCTGAAAACATAACTGTTGGGGGGCTTGATGTGGCCACTCTCCCATTATTAACACGGTTAAAAGTTGGTGAAGCAATATTGGAAGTAACACAAATCGGTAAAGAATGCCATAATCAAGGTTGTGCTATTAAAAAGCAGGTTGGTTCATGTGTAATGCCGGTTGAAGGAATTTTCACAAGGGTTTTAGAATCTGGCTGGGTTAGAGTCGGTGATTCCGTTGAAATATTAACAGAAGAAGGCAAGTAGACTTTTATCTTTAATAGCAAGTCGCTGATTTCGCGAGATTAAGAAATTTCGTGTAGTATAATAAAATAATATTGCCGGTGTGAACTAACCCTCCTGTTAAGGAAATGTTGTCTGTTGCCTTTATTTGAAGGGAGGATAACGAAAATGGAAGTTCTATTTGATGAAACATTCACATCAGATGATGGACAGTTGAGGAGCAGGAATATTTGGTATGGATATGCCAATATCTCCGCTGACGGTGAGTACGGGAAAGAAATCAAACTGGATGAGGCTTTAATGGTTGAACTGTGCGGAATAATCGAAAATGACTTATCCGGGGACGCTGCAAATGCCCCTACTGAAACCAACTGGTATTTTTATGGTGATGCGGTTGTTCAGGACGCAATTGGAGACAACATTCGTTCGACAATTATGGTTCGCGAGAGATCGGGCGAGTTTGTGACTAATTTTAATATTAGTGACCATGATTTTGCTGTAAATATCGATGCTATTCTATCGTTTAAGGCCGATTTTGAAAAACGGTTGTCAAGTCTTGGAAAACATGCGTAAGAACTCACCCCCAAGTGGAATCCTGCTTCGATAACATCTATCTGGGACTGCTTTATTTTAAATTAGAGCATCAGAATAGAGCTACCCTCAATTTTTGAACGACCCCAATTCCGTTAGCCTATGCGTTTAAGATATTGGGCTGAATTATGTGGCAACTTCGGCGCAGATTGCCCGGGCTATGCCTGCCGAACTCAAGTACTCCTGCTCGATGATGTGGTCTGATGCGAAGACGGTGTTTCCGCATATGGGCGCGGACGCGATTTTGTCAGGCATTTAGGGCGATGTATAGACATAGTCATTTATAGTGGTAATATTAGAATGGGGAGAAACCTTTTGGCAGGATATTTGCATTTTAGACATGTTTTCTCTAAGTGAGACAACTGCAGTTGATTTTGGCCAAATGAGTGGAGTGGATAATAGGGGTGGTGTTGCGATTATGGGTAATTATGTTTTGACATGTTGTTCAACAGCAGATATGCCGTACGAGTATTTTAGAAAAAGGAATATTCCGTTTCTATGCTTTCATTATGTGTTGGATGGGAAAGAATACCTGGATGATTTGGGCCAAACCATATCTTTATCGGAATTCTATGGGAGAATTGCGGCCGGCTCGATGCCTACCACCTCACAGGTGAATATTGCCCAGTATTTGGAGTTGTTCGAATCCATTTTAGATGAAGGGAAGGACATCCTGCACATTTCCTTTTCTTCTGGATTATCGGGTTCTTATAATACCGCCACCATTGCCCGAGAGCAAATCATATCTATGTATCCAGAAAGAAAAATCTTTATTGTAGACTCCTTGGGAGCATCCTCAGGGTATGGGCTGCTTACAGACATGGCAGCGGACATGAGGGATGACGGAAAAACAATTGAAGAGGTGTATGAATGGCTGGAGGAAAACAAGCTTTATCTGCATCATTGGTTTTTCTCGACGGATCTTACCCATTATAAGCGGGGCGGACGCATATCGGCAGCATCTGCGGTGGTGGGGGGAATGCTCAACATTTGTCCGTTGATGAACATGAGTTTTGATGGCAAGCTAATTCCCCGCAAAAAGATCCGCGGGAAAAAGCAGGTTATAAGCGAGCTTGTGAACATGATGGAGGCGCATGCGCAGGACGGGATCGATTATACCGGCAAATGCTTTATCTCCAATTCAGCCTGCTATGAAGATGCCCGCAAGGTAGCGGATTTGATAGAGGGCAAATTCTTGTCACTTAATGGCAAGGTTATGATAAATAGCGTTGGTGCTGTGGTCGGGGCCCATACCGGGCCGGGAACCGTGGCCCTGTTCTTTTTTGGTGATAAGCGGGTGGATTAGTCTATCTGCGGGCGGCTCTGGGGACAATCTGAATTTCGCGTCTGCATATCTTGATCGGGCACCATAACTAAATAACCTGCTAATCCATCAAATTGCAGCCAACTTGGCGTATTAATTGATAAGGATATTAGCCATATATAGGGAAGCGGGGATTAGCAATGAAGCCGTATGAAGTATTGCAGGATGGGCGAAAGGTTGAGATTTTGTTCAGAAATGATAATGAGAATATGATCCTGGCAACCCATGTTTACTTAAATAGGGATGACAGCTTTTTGGTCAAGACACCGGCGGATCGGCAAATCGATGACTATATCGGGAAGTCATTGGAAATTTGGGTCGGATGTTATGATGCTCATTATACCTTTGAATCACCGGTACTGGGGGAAAAGCTGATCAAGGACACGGTTTGTTGGGAGTTGGGCAAGCCCCCAGCCATGACTGTATCGGATCGGCGCAGTTTCTTCCGGGTCAAGACTTCGATGCCGGTGAAATGGCAGCAGGTGAAACCGGAGGAATTAGATAATTGGGAGAGCTTACGGCCAACCTCGATTGTGAAATTGAATGACCTCAGCGGCTCGGGTTTGAGTTTCATCTATCCGATGGAGATACCTGTGCATAGCCACTTGGTGTTTGATATCCCCCTGGAAACGGAAAGTATAAATATAAATACTACCGTTTTGGGGGTGGTGGTCCGGAACGATGTTCGGGATAATGAATACCTGGTTGCGGTCAAATTCGAATCCATAACCAAGCTGCAGCAGCATATGATCATGCAGCATTTGTTCTCGCCTTATCGGCGCAACATCGAGCTTAGCAGCGGATTCTAGGTTCCGCTCCCGCCTTATAACTACAAAAGACGACTACGAGGACCCTAACGGGTCCTTTGTCGTTGGATCCCTTGCCGGATTGCCACTGTAAATCCTAGTTTTAGCACCATTGTATGTTAGCCAATCCGCATTGGTACTTATTGGTTATTCACATCAAGAAAAATGTGTGAATTTTGAAGTAGATAAGCAACAAATAGCATGGTAGACTGAGATTGGTCGATAGTTTTACCTCTGCCCGAGTTTTATCCATGGAAAGGTAATGTTGGGGTTTTCAGATTGAAAAAGAAAGAGGTGTGTGTATGGATTTCAAGCTATCGGAAGAACAGGAGTTGATAAGGGCCAGTGCCCGAGAGTTTGCTTTGGAGTACATAGAACCCATCGCCGGGGAACTGGATGAAAAAAGCCTTTACCCCTATGAGGTTTTCGCCAAACTAGGGGAACTTGGCATGATGGGTATCTCGTATCCTTCCGAATACGGAGGAGGGGGACAAAGTTTCGTCACCTCCATGCTGGTCACGGAGGAAATTGCCCGCGCCTGCCCGGCCACCGGATTTCTGCATGGATATAGCTATGGTTTGGTCGGACATCCTATCATCACCTTCGCCAACGAAGAACAGAAGAAAAAGTGGCTGCCGGGTTTGGCCTCCGGAAAATATGTGGGAGCGTTTACGCTGACCGAGCCCGGGGCTGGTACAGATGTGAGCGCAGCGACCACTACGGCTTTCAAGGAAGGCGATGCCTATATCCTTAACGGAGCCAAGACCTTTATCACCAATGCTATCATGGCCGATGTATTCGTTGCTTTTGCCTATACAAATAAAGACGCCGGTCCTAAGGGCATGAGTGCCTTCCTTATTCCCAAAGGCACCCCAGGTCTAGTTCTGGGCGAGCATTTTGAGAAGATGGGCATCCGAGCATCCCAGACCTCGGAAGTATTGTTCAAAGACTGTGTCGTGCCGGCCGATTGCCTGCTTGGCAAGGAAGGGGAAGGCTTTAAAATCGCGATGAGCGCCCTTGACGCCGGCCGTATCGGTATGGCAGCCATGACCACCGGCATAGCCCAGGCTTGCCTGGACGAGTCGGTCCGCTATTCAAAAGCCCGGGTCCAGTTCAAGAAACCGATCAGCAGCCAACAGGCCATTCAGTGGTTTATCGCTGATATGTCAACTGATATCGATGCAGCTCGTTTCCTGTATTTATATGCCGCCTGGGTGAAAGATCAGGGTCAGCCTTTCAGCCTGGCCGCTTCCAAGGCCAAGCTGTTTTGTTCTGAATGTGCGGTCAAGCACACTTCCAAAGCGGTTCAGATTCAAGGTGGCTATGGATATATCAAGGGATCCAAAGCTGAAAGACTCTATCGTGACGCTAAGATCACCGAGATCGGTGAAGGCACATCCGAAGCCCAACGTATGATTATTGCAGGCGCGGCACTCCGCTAGGTTGTTAAAACCGGGTATTAGTAAACGGTCATTATCCCCAGGGGGATTATGAAGATAAATACGCGATAAAAAGGAGGAGTCGGATAATGGGTAGTTTAGCAGTGGGTACCAAAATTCCTGGCCGGGTCAGCCGGACCCTCGATGTGGGGGACTTTTCCATGCTGCATCAACTCAACTGGTTCAATATGGCCATCCACAGCAATTCGGAATATGGTAAGACGACCTGGTTCAAAGAGCGCTCGCTGGCCGGTCCGTTAATCTTCACGGTCGCCGATGGCCTGCTCCATAATGCCGACAATATTGCATACATGCTGGCCGATGTAGGCTACGAGATCTATGCTTATGTGGGGGTAAACAATATGAAACTCACCGCTCCGGTGATGTTTGGCGATACCCTGAGTTCCGAGGGTGAGGTTATCGATTTCCGCCCCACCAAGAACCCCAAGATGAATTTATTCGTCTACAGAAATAAGGCTTTCAACCAGAATGGGCAGCAGGTGATCGAATACGAGACTACCATGATGGTTCAAAAGAAGGAATAGACAACTGCCTCGACTGTAGTAACGTCATTCTTCCAGGGAAATGTTTTTATAGTTGAATAGACGCTTGTATCGCAGGTTGACTTGGATTACTTCGAGTCTAACCTGCGATTTTTGCAGCAGTTACCACCTAAATAAACGCTTATTTGATGGGTTGTTATGGCATGGTGACCGCCTTCTCGGCGTCGCCGTATCCTTTACCCTGCGTGTCTGCCGGCAGTTTCCAATCTTCTGCCGTGTTCAAGAGCCGCTCTTTGACCTGATCAGGGCTTAACTCCGGGTGGGTCTCCAATATTAGGGCGGCCATCCCGGCGCAGATGGGAGTGGCCATGGAGGTGCCGGACATGGCTAGATATTCGGTACCGACACGGCTCTCTTTTAGCCGCTTATCCAAATAGGAATTGGGCGACCTCAGGGAAACAATGTTGACTCCGGGGGCTAAAATGTCCGGTTTACTCACGCCGTCGATGGTAGGTCCCCTGCTGGAAAATGGAGCGACCTGGTCATCACGGCGTGAATAGGTGTTTTTATCATCCATGGCCCCAACGGTGATTACTTTGGGACTTATGCCGGGGCTCGATATAGTATGTGCATCTGGGCCTTCGTTGCCGGCGGCTACCAGAACTACTATTCCCTTATCCCAGGCTTTTTCTACGATTCTAACCATAGGGTCTTCAGTGGTTGGACCGACAGCCTGCCCCCCCAGCGACATACTCATTATATCGATATCATACCGTTTCTGATTGTCAATACACCATTGCACTCCAGCCATGACATTGGACAAAGATCCCGATCCTGTTTTGTTTAGAACCTTGACTCCAACCACCTCGGATTTGGGAGCCAGCCCCTTGTATTTACCATTTGAGGCCGCGCCATCACCGGCTGCATCCCCCGCACAATGGGTTCCGTGCCCGTTATCGTCATAGGGGGAATTTTTGGAACCGGTTAGATCCTGGAAACCCTTGATGCGTCCGGCCAAATCTTTATGCGGATATATTCCGGTATCGACGATGGCAATGGTCACCCCTTTACCGGTGACGTTTTGTATGGTCGGCAAGTCAGCATTTACGGAAGGTCGGGCTACGTCCAGCAGCGCTCGCATCTCCCGGTCGGAATGAATCTTTTTAATGCCAGGATTGGCTTCCAGAAGCTTCTCCAACGCCGCCGGGGTCAGGGTCGCCGAGCAGCTGTGAATGCTGGGATAGTGGTGTTTTATCTGGGAGCGGGGCTGCTTGCCGATGATAGTACGGGCGGCATTAACATGGCCGTTAAAACTCTTTTGATCGTCATCGAATTCTATTATGACTGCATATTTCTTAGTTCTCTTGAGCAGGCTCTCCAGAGGAGCGTGTAAAAAACAGGGTACCCGTCGGAAAGGCTGATACATGTCCACCATTGCGTTCCTAAGTGCTTTATCTATTTTGTGGGGATGGCGGCGTACCATATTGACCATTGATAACCCGAACAAATCAATTCCTCCCATATGAAATAGTCAATGTATCATATGAAAGAAACCTGACGATGGTACCTCGGCACACGCCTGGGATTTCCAGGGGAAGAATTCTTAAGTTGTATTAGACAAGATAAAATCTAACGGGAAACATGGGGGAATCAGGAGGGAATATGGACGCTCTTGCCGCTTTTTTCCTGTAAATATCGTTTTAATTGGATCAAACGATGGGGTTGGGGTGGTTGGACCGGACCTAGTTCATAATCGATCCCCAGCATCTGCCATTTGTGTTGGCCGAGGGTATGGTAGGGAAGGAGGTCAATTCGGGTCACGTTCTTCAATCCTCTAATGAATTGGGCCATCTGGGCCAGATCATCCTCATGGTCGGTGTAACCGGGAATCAGCACATACCTGATCCAAATCTCCACTTCATTGGCATCGACAAGTCGTAGGTTTTCAAGGTTACGGCGGTTGCTGGCTCCCACCAAGGCGATGCTCTTTTCTGGATCCATTTGTTTGATATCCGCCAAGACCAGTCGGGTGTAGGGGAGGATATCCATTAGCGAAATTTCGCTCACATATAGCGAGGTATCCACTGCGGTGTGAATGCTTTCCCGCTGGCAGTGCTTAAATACTTCACGGACAAATCTATGCTGCAACAGAGGTTCACCACCTGAAAAGGTCAAGCCTCCCCCTGAAAATGAGAAATATGGTTGACTGCGCTTGACGATGGCCATTATCTCTTCCGGCGTATACACCCGGGCGGTCGGGGAGTCATAATTCCAGGTGTCGGGATTCTGGCAGTAACGGCAACGAAGATGGCAGCCCTGCAGGAAGACTACCGTCCTGATCCCAGGGCCGTCAAGGGTGCTGAAGGTATCGATGGAATGAACCCGGCCCAACATGGTTAAATACTCTTATAGAAGGTACGCATGATTATCTCTTCCTGTTGTTCCCGGCTCAGTTTGATGAAATGCACGGCGTAACCTGATACCCGGATAGTCAGGTCGGGATACTTTTCCGGGTGTTCCATGGCCTCTTTCAGCGTGGCCAGGCTAACGGCATTGATGTTGATATGCTGACCTCCTTGCGTGAAAAAACCTGCCAGCAGCGCCGCCAGATTGTTGACCTGTTCGGTACTGGTGGTCCCCAGTGCTGAGGGCGCCACGGAAAAAGTGTAGGATATACCATCTCGGGCATATTCATATGGTATCTTGGCTACCGAGTTGCAGGCGGCAACCGCCCCATTTTCCTCCCGGCCGTGCAGGGGATTGGCGCCCGGAGCCAAGGGTTCACCTTTTTTACGCCCATCCGGGGTGGTACCGGTATGCTTGCCGTAAACCACGTTGGAAGTTATGGTAAGCACCGAAAGAGTCGGCTCCGCATTCCTGTAGGTAGGATGCTTGCGCAGTCTGCTGATGAAAGCCTTGACCACCTCGGCCGCCAGACTGTCCACCCGGTCATCATCGTTGCCATATTTGGGGTATGTGCCCTCGACTTTGAAGTCGCTGATAATGCCCCGCTCGTCTTTCATAGGCTTGACCCGGGCATAACGAATAGCGCTGAGGGAATCGGCTACTACCGACAAACCGGCGATACCAAAAGCCATGAAACGTCTCACCTCACTGTCGTGCAAAGCCATTTGCAACCGCTCGTAAGCGTAGCGGTCATGCATGTAGTGGATGGCATTCATGGCGTTGACATACAGTGAAGCCAACCAGTCCATCTGTACCTTAAAGCGGTGCATCACATCATCATAATCAAGGAATTGGTCATCGTATGGGGCCATCTTGGGCCCTACCTGATCGCCGGTAATTTCGTCCCGCCCCCCGTTGAGGGCATACAGGAGCAACTTGGCCAGATTACAGCGGGCCCCGAAGAACTGCATATCCTTGCCCATGCGCATGGCCGATACACAACAGGCGATACCGTAATCATCGCCGAAGTAAGGCCGCATCAAATCGTCGTTCTCATATTGGAGGGCACTGGTCTTTATCGAAATAGCGGCACAATAATTGATAAAATCGGGCGGCAGGTGCTTGGACCAGAGTACTGTCAGATTTGGCTCCGGCGCCGGACCCAGATTCTCCAGGGTATGAATGAATCGGAAACTGTTCTTAGTGACCAGGGGACGACCATCCATGCCGATCCCGCCAATTGCTTCCGTGACCCAGTTAGGATCGCCGGCAAAGAGGCTATTATACTCCGGGGTCCGCAGGTGCCTGACGAATCGTAATTTCATCACCAGGTGGTCGATCAATTCCTGGGCTTCGATTTCGTTAAGGACCCCGTTATGCAAATCCCGGTTTATATAGATATCCAGGAAGGTGGACGTGCGGCCCAGACTCATGGCAGCTCCATTTTGTTCCTTGACAGCGGCTAGATAGCCGAAATAGAGCCATTGCACAGCTTCACGGGCGTTGGCTGCCGGTGCGGATATATCGAATCCATAGGTTTGCGCCATTTGCTTGAGTTCCCGCAAGGCTTGGATTTGATCGAATATTTCTTCCCGCAGTTGGAGGATTTCGATGCGCATCGCGTGATTAAGCTCGAGCAGGTCTGCTTCCTTCTCCTGTATCAACCGATCGACGCCGTATAGAGCTACCCGGCGGTAATCGCCGATTATTCTGCCTCGCCCATAGGAGTCCGGCAAACCGGTAATAATACCCACTCGCCGAGCAGTCCTGATTTCCGGGGTGTAGACCGCGAAAACCCCTTCGTTGTGGGTGCGACGGTAAGTGGTGAAGGTGTTTTTGACGCGCGAGTCCAGTTCATAGCCATAAGCCTCACAGGCTTTGATAGTGGTATTCAATCCGCCGAATACATTGATACCGCGTTTCAGTGGTTCGTCGGTTTGCAAGCCCACTACCTTCTCCAGGTGACGGTTGATGTAACCAGGCCGGTGGCTGGTTATGTTGATCGGTGTATCCGGATCCACCCTTAATACCCCCCCGGCGTGGCGTTCGCGGCGCAGTAAGTCTCGGCACTCTTCCCAGAGACGGTAGGTGTCATCGGTGGGAGGAGCCAGGAACATAGAGTCGCCGTAATAAGGAGTGTAGTTCTTTTGGATAAAATCCCGGACATTGATCTCGTCCATCCATGGCCCGGGGATAAATGTGGTCCAAGCTTCCATAGGTCTCACCCCGATTTCGTTGTTATTTCGGATTCACACTCAATTGATAATCTCCAAATCTACATGTTCAGTGCGGGCATAGCCCTCTGCGTCACATTGAAATACATAGCAGGTGAATTCATCCATGCTGGTGAAGGACTTGCCATCGGGTTCCCGCACCACCTTATCATTGTGGTAGTAAAACATTTCCGGGGCGCCGGCAATCGGAACCGCACGGAAGCTGAATTCGGAATCCCGGTTACTAGTCAGAAAGGACAGCAAATCGTCCGGGGTGTTGAAACGAAACTGATGCTTTGGTCCGGGATCAGATTTGTCCACGTATATCGCCTCCTGGACTTAGGATGCCTAATTACCGCCAAAATAAAACTAGACGATGAAGTTTTACCGTATGATCAGCAAGAACTAAATGCTATTGTTCATCAGTGGTCAAATACACCTCCAGAAAACGAAAACTTCCACCCCGGGTAACCGGAGTGGAAGTTAGGATATACGACAATCAGACCTTGCCGGCCATGTTTTTACCGAAGGGTTGACCGTATCCCTCTTCTTTGCCTTGATAAATATAATCGACTGCCATACCGGCCGCTTCGGTCACATACTTCATGCAAGCCCGTAAGCGGTCTTTATTATACCAATCGTTGGGATAATCCTTATTGAGCTCGCAGCACTGGGTGGAGCCGAATTTCTCTTCGAACTCATGAGGAATTTGGTTAAAAAACCGATACAGACCGGGATTTCCATACAGTTTATCGATGATGTCTTTCATCTCCCCCTGGGTCGGCTGTTGTCGTCCATGCACTGCTCCGACGCCCATAACGGCAGCTACCAGAGCACCACATACTCCTCCACTCAGTCCGATACCGCCGCCAAAACCGGTTGCCAGAGCAACGGTCTCAGGGGGAAAATCGATCAGTCCGGCCTCCTTCAAGGCCATGAACACAGATTCGGCACAATTGGGACCTTTTTTGAAGTTCTCCTTGGCTAGGGCCATGACTTTTTCCTTCATTTCTTCCTTGGGAACAGCCAATGCACTTTCACTCATCCTCTTGCCTCCTCACTTCAGTTGTTGGTTGTGTGTTCAGGGACTAGGTCTATATTAATAATAAGCTAAACCATACGATTTGTATGCCACATATTTTTACAACTGCGCCATCAAGAATTACTTACCAGATCCTGGCTAAGCACAGCCCCAATTATTGTGCGGGCTTGACCGGATCAGCCGCACAGATTTGGATTTTATTTTCTCTGAGAGATGAGCTATAAGATGATATAATTTGAATGCGGACAGGTTTAGGGTAGATGCGCCTAATGAGGCAGTAAAGCTATCATATATGTATGAGCGGGTATGTTCGGTCTGCAAATGTGTTTGAGTGATAAACAGGACAAAAAGGAGTAAACAGATGATCAGCTTAACCAAATTGCTTTTTAATGAGGAATACTTTGGCGATTCATTGCGATACAGCACTGACTCCAGGGGAGCGGTCCATGGTGCAGCCGCTGGCATGGGACCGGTGGTGGTATGGAATTCCACCCGAACCTGCAATTTAAAATGCGTCCATTGCTACATGGATTCAGATGCCAGGAAGTATGAGGGAGAGTTAAGTACCGAAGAAGCCAAGTCTTTCATCGATGACCTGGCCGAATTCAACGTGCCGGTCTTGCTGTTCTCAGGCGGCGAACCTCTGATCCGCCCGGACTTCTTCGAATTGGCAGAATATGCCCGCGACAAGGGCATTCGTCCTACCTTGTCTACCAACGGTACCCTTATCACCAGAGCGGTAGCCCAGCGGATAAAGGATATCGGGGTGGGCTACGTAGGGATTTCACTGGACGGTCTGCGGGAGGTAAATGACAAATTCCGGGGTCGGTCCGGGGCTTTCGAGGCGGCTATGCAGGGCATCCAGAATTGTGTGGCTGTGAATCAAAGGGTCGGCCTGCGTTTCACCATCAACAGTCATAATTTAGCTGAACTGGACAACATATTTGATTTTATCGAGGAAGAGAACATCAACCGAGTATGTTTCTACCACCTTGTATACTCCGGCCGCGGCAACCAAATGGTTGAGGAGGATGTCAGCCCGGCCGAATCAAGGCAAGCGATGGAAACGATCATCCGCCGTACCGTAGACTTTGAAAAACGGGGGCTAAGAAAAGAAGTATTGACCGTAGACAATCACTGTGACGGGGTATACCTCTATCTGCGGGCTCTCAAGGAAAATCCGGAAAAGGCCCAGTCCATAAAAGACCTGATTGGTCGGAATGGCGGCAATCGCTCCGGGATCGCTTTCGGTGCAGTCGACCCGGCTGGTTATGTCCACCCAGATCAGTTCACCCAACATATTAGCTTCGGCAATGTCCGGGAACGTAAATTCGGTGATATTTGGACGGACATGTCTCACCCCATTCTTGCCGGTTTGAAGGATCGCAAGCCTCTACTGAAAGGCCGGTGCGCCAAATGTCAGTTCTTGGATATCTGTAATGGTAATTTCCGTACCCGGGCGCAGGCCGTAACCGGTGATTTCTGGGAGTCGGATCCGGCTTGCTATTTAACCGATGCAGAGATAGGGCTGAAATAGATTCGTATAAATGGTTTGACGACCTAAATCATTCCATATACTAAGAAAGTCAAAGCCCGGTTTAACCGGGCTTTGACTGTGCGACAGCATGTCTGCGTTATCGGTTGGGACGGGATTTTTTGTTCTTGGCTAGATCCCTGAGGCCTTCCTCAATTTCGCTCATGCTTCCCATATACTGCGAAACCGCCAGATCGTCAGGAACGTCCTTCGGCTGCTTCTGAGCCTTAGTCATATTATCAATCCCCCCTAATTAATAATAGAAAATATACCGCTCTTTTATTTTTTCCGCGGGTAAACATTCTAGTAACCCAAAATTCTGCTAAGCATGCAAAATATGCTTCAGCAACATAAATCGTGGAGCGTCACTATGGGACGCATTCGATGGAGTTCGCTTTGTCCATGGCAGTTCACCGCTCAAACATTTATTGGATTATTTCAGCCAAAAAAAGGGCGCCGTGCTTTACTCGTATAGAAAACCGCTTAAGAAATAATACTAATAGCGGACCAAAAATTAAGTTGAAAAGGGGGTAAAGGGATGGCAAAAAAAGAGAAATCCAAGAAAAGCAAAGATGTCTTGGAGAAGGCTTGGGAGAACAACTGTCCCCGGAAAGATGGGGATGATTGCTTGGAATCCGGCGTGTTCAATGATTCGGACCCCATAGGCGGCGGTGGTTAGGATTTAAGAATCGCCAAGGTGAACATCATTGAAATAATCTATATTCTTCCTCCCTTTCATAGGTATTGCTTTTCAATAAAAAGCCCGCTAAAACGGGCTTTTTGACTGCAATATAGAACATAGATTCAAGCCTTCGCACCAGTATTTTAGCAATAGCAGGATTCATAAACAATTGTTGCCTGGAACGGGAGCAATTGGCCGACAATCCGCTCCTGCCTTTGTGTTATCATAGTGCAAAATGGGTCGGGGGTGGAGAGATGCTCGGGAGGATTCATTGGAGCGATATTGCCTATGGAATTGGAATCGCTCTTTTCGTTCTATTCATGATTAAATGAGTATACATACGAAAACGTTCTACGTAAACAACTAGTATGTTTCTCAGCTTTTTGGCTGCTATTCAAGCCGAGAAAGACTTTCTTTTGCAAAGGGCTCAAACCACAGAAAAAAAACAGATAATTGCGTTAAGATGAATGCCCGTTGAATCGGCGTACTTTATGTATGGCCTGATCACGGGTATTCTTGTTAACTTGTTCTAAATCTTTTCTTGGTCAGGCTTCTTTGCCTCACTGAAGTTCTTTCTTCGGAAAGGGCAATGGTTGTTCCAAGGTGTTATTGAGTAGGCGCTGACATGAGCGAATTTATATGCCTGATGATGTTTTTTGGTGATAAGCGGATACATATAGTCTAAGATAGAACCAAGTGAAAGCTTAAATATCAAGGGAGGGCAGAAGATGAACGATTTTTTCCAAAGGTTCAACCGTTTGGCGGTGCTGGGATTGTCGCGTAATCCCAAGGCTTTCAGTCGTCAGGCCTACTCTTTCCTTCTTTCCAAGGGTTATGATTTGTATCCCGTTAATCCCAACGCCGACAGCATAGACGGGCAGACATGCTATCCAACCGTTGATGCTCTGCCCTCCGTCCAGGGAGCGATATTTTTCACCCCTCCCCAAATAACCGCGGAATTGCTGCCCCTATGCCAGCGGCATGGGATCAAGGACGTTTGGTTCCAGCAGGGTGCAGCCGACCCCAAGGTATTAAAAGAGGCCAGCCAATTGGGAATATCCTATGTCGACTCCTGTGTGTTCATGCATCATCCCGAGTCGGGATTTCCCCACAACGTACACCGCTTCATGGTGAAGATTTTCGGTAAGGGACAATAGAAACCCGTTTTATTAGTTATCTTGTGAAGACCAGGCGCTGGCCGGGATATGCATTCCAGTTCCGGCCTCGGCCGGGACCGGATTGGAATTGCTGGTAACGTGGATATTTTTAAAGGCTACCGTTAGCATTAGCTTAAGGCGGTTCAACTGATTGACTTCGCTGGCGCCTGGATCATAGTCCACCGCTGTAATATTGGCTTGGGGATATTGGCGCTTCAATTCTTTCATCATGCCTTTGCCGGTCACATGGTTGGGTAGGCAGCCGAAAGGCTGCATGCAGACGATATTAGGCACCCCGCTGGTAATCAGATCGATCATCTCCGCGGTTAGGAACCAACCTTCGCCGCAGTGATGGCCCAAGGCCATGACGCTGCTGGCCAGATCCTTCTTATGGTAAATGGAGGCGGGTGGAGTGAAACGCTGGCTTTGCTCCAGCAGTCGATTCATATAACGGCGTTTCTTTTCAAAGTAATAGATTAAGAGTCGGCCGGCCAGGTAGAATCGCTTCTTGCCGGATAGGTGTTGGTAGTTGTAAATATAGTCATAGGCGCAATAGATGAAGAAATCCAATAGATCAGGGATTATGACTTCGGCGCCTTCATCCTCCAATACCCGAATGATGTTGTTGTTGGCCGCCGGGTGGTATTTCACCAGGATCTCTCCGACTATACCCACTTTGGGTTTGGTTTGGTTAGTGATTTCGAGACGGTCGAATTCCTCTACGATTCCTCTCAGATTAGCTTCGAACTCATCCTTATCGCCTGATAGGATCTGCTGTTTGCAGCGGTCCATCCATCTCCGGAACAGCATGTCGGCAGAACCGGGAATAGCTTCATAAGGTCTAACCCGGTGCAGCACTCGCATCAGCAGATCGCCGTATATGCAAGCATCGATAGCGCGCTTGATCAATCCTATACTAATCTTGAAACCGGGGTTTTTCTCGGCCCCATAATGATTGGCGGACAATACCGGTATGTCTGGAAAGCCGGCGTCTTTCAACGCTTTCCTGAGTAAGGCTATATAGTTGGTGGCCCGGCATCCGCCGCCGGTCTGGCTCATGATTACGGCCGTATGGTCCAGATCGTAACGGCCGGATTGGAGTGCCTGCAGCAATTGGCCGATGACGATAATAGCTGGGTAACAGGCGTCATTATTCACATATTTGAGTCCCTCGTCTATAGCTGCTTTGTCCACAGTGGGCAGCAATTCAACGTTATAACCTTCTTTGGTCAATAATACTTCGAGAAGTTCGAATTGGATCGGTGCCATCTGTGGAACCAGGATAGTATGGGTTTGTCTCATTTCTGTGGTAAAAATGCGGCGGCGCTGAGCATAGGATTGGACTGAGGCCGGTTGGTTCTTGGTCCGTCCGTCAATTGCTGCCAGCAGGGAACGCAATCGGATCTTGGCCGCCCCAAGATTGGTGCCTTCATCTATCTTGAGGACAGTATAAACCTTGCCCTTGGCTCGCAGTATTTCCTGAACCTGGTCGGTGGTAATGGCATCCAGACCGCAGCCGAATGAGTTGAGCTGTACCAGTTCCAGCTGGGGCTGAGTGGTCACAAAATCGGCTGCTGCATAGAGACGCGAATGGTACATCCATTGGTCGATGACCCGGACGGGACGCTCCACCTTCCCCAAGTGGGCTACTGAATCCTCGGTGAGCACTGCTACTCCCAGAGAGGTAATAATATCAGCTATTCCATGGTTGATTTCCGGATCGATATGATAAGGGCGCCCCGCCAAGACTATACCGCGCTGGCCGGACTGTTTCAGGTAAGCCAGTACCTCTTCACCTTTACGCTGGGTATCTTGCTTGCAGCGTTGATCCTCCTGCCAAGCTTGTTCTACCGCCTGGGCAATCTCCCGCCGGGTTATACCCATGTAGCCTAGTTCCTGGTGCAGCCGCACGATCAGTCGTTTCTTGCTGTCATAGGGAAGGAATGGATTCAGGTAGGTGATCTCGTTCGTCCGGATAATGTCCATGTTGTTTTTGATAACATCCGGATAGGAAATCACCATAGGACAATTGAAATGGTGATTGGCGTCTTTCTGTTCTTGGCGCTCGTGGATGACGGAGGGATAGAAAATGGTCTTGATCCCCTTTTCGATAAGAGCGGCTATATGTCCGTGCGCCAGCTTGGCTGGGAAACAGGCGGTATCGGACGGAATGGTTTCGGTCCCCTTTTCGTAGAGTGCTCGTGACGAACGCGGGGACGTCTCAACCCTGAAGCCCAACTGTGTAAAGAACGTGAACCAGAAGGGATAATTCTCATACATATTTAGGACCATCGGGATTCCGATTACCCCTCGAGGGGCATCTTCCACGGCCAAAGGTTGGTAATCGAGCAAACGCTGGTATTTGTACTTGAACAGGTTGGGCAATGCTTCAGTGCGGCTTTCCTTACCCAAGCTCTTTTCGCACCGGTTGCCAGAGATAAAGCGATTGCCGTCAGGGAATTTATTGATGGTCAGCAGGCAGTTGTTGGCACATCCACCGCACCGGTTGAGGCGGGTTTGGATAGCAAACTCCTTCAACTGGTCAGCCGATAGCAAGCTGCTGGTCTTATTCTGCTGCCAACGATCCCGGGCAATCATGGCTGCGCCGAAGGCTCCCATCAGGGGTGCGATGTCAGGTCTCACTACATCCTTGCCGGTAATAAGTTCCAGACTTCTTAGCACCGCATCGTTTTCAAAGGTGCCCCCCTGAACCACAATACGCTGGCCCAAATCCTCGGGATGTTTCATTTTGATGACCTTGAACAGAGCGTTTTTAATCACCGAATAAGAAAGGCCGGCGGAGATATCGCCGACAGTGGCGCCTTCCTTCTGGGCTTGTTTGACCATGGAATTCATGAAGACGGTACAGCGCGAGCCCAGATCGACCGGTTCTTCAGCATCCAAGGCCAGCTCTGCAAAATCCTGTATGGGTATATTCAATGAATGGGAAAAGGCTTCCAGGAAAGACCCGCACCCAGATGAACAAGCCTCATTCAACATAATACTGTCGATGACTCCATCCCGGATCTGCAGGCATTTCATGTCCTGCCCCCCTATATCCAGGATAAGATCTACCTCTGGGTCGAAAAAGTGGGCAGCGGTGTAATGGGCGATAGTCTCTACCTCGCCCACGTCAATCTGCAAGGCGGCTTTTAACAAGCCCTCACCATATCCCGTAACTGCTGAGTTGGCGATTCGGGCTGAGGCCGGCAGGCAAGCATAAATGTCCCGTAGAATGTTGACGGCTGAATTCAGCGGACTACCGGTATTGTTGCCATAAAAGGAGTACAAGAGGGCGCCGTCTGCATCGATAATGGCAGCCTTGGTTGTGGTGGAGCCGGCATCGATGCCCAGAAAGCAGTTACCGGCAAAAGTGGCCAGGTCCACGCGATTTATTTTATGCCGGTTATGACGCTGCCGGAATGCGTTTAACTCCTCATTGTTGCGGAAAAGGGGCTGCAGACGGTTGAATTCATGGTCAGACAGATCTACCGCCTGCAACCGCTTGATCAACGCCGGCAGAAAAACAGTGTCACCAGCACTAGACGCCAAGGCTGCCCCCAAGGCTACATAGAAATGGGCGTGGTTGGGGAATATCGCTTGCTGGTCATTTAACTTCAAAGTATCTCGGAATCTCTGCCGCAGTTCGGACAAGAAATAGAGAGGTCCACCCAGAAAAGCAACGTTGCCGCTGATTGATTTCCCACAGGCCAGGCCACTGATGGTCTGGTTGACAACTGCCTGGAATACGGATGCGGCGATATCTTCCTTGAGCGCACCTTCGTTGAGCAGTACCTGGATATCAGTTTTGGCAAAAACCCCACAGCGCGCTGCTACCGGGTAGATAGTAGAATGTTGGCGCGCCATGTTATTCAGGCCAATGGTATCGGTACCCAGTAGAGTGGCCATCTGGTCAATAAAGGCCCCAGTACCTCCGGCGCAGATTCCATTCATCCGTTGGTCCAGTCCATCCCTGAAGAAAGTGATCTTGGCGTCTTCGCCACCCAGTTCGATGGCGACATCGGTCTGGGGAATCAGTCTCTCGATGGCATTGTTGCAGGCTATTACCTCCTGGATATGCTGTACGCCCAACCAGGAAGAAATGGAGATGCCGGCTGAGCCGGTTACCATTACCGTCATTGGATTGTTGCGGACTATCTTGTAGGCATCCTGCAGTAGTTCGGTGGTATGCAGCCGGGTGTCGGCATAATGACGGCGATAATCGGTGTGTACAACCGTTCCTCCATCATCGACTACGACAAGTTTAACGGTGGTGGAACCTACGTCCAGTCCCATCCGCAGAATATTACTCAAGGGTTCTCCTCCCCATTGCCCCCCAGCAATTTAAACACTGTTTGAAAAGTTTATAGATTTATGGTAATCTACCGACAACGGCATGTCAACGGTTCATTTTGGAGCTAGGATGACCTAAATACAAGAGTTTACGCGGCATAGTAAAAACATGGAGGAATCATATGGCAAGCCCCGCTGGTCTGACCACCAAACAAAGGATTGTGCAGGCCACCATGAATATTATAGCTGAAGAAGGGCTGCCCAACACGACGGTCAGAAAGATCGCTTCCCGAGCTGGTGTAAATGTCGCCGCTGTCAATTACCATTTTGGCGGCAAGGATGCGGTGATAAACGAGTCTTTCGCAGCCGTTACCAAAGAGCTGCGAGACTCCTTCCGCTACCTGAAAGATGTTGACGGCGAAGCCATGGTCAACTTATCTATGTTTATTAATGAATATTCTGATATTATGTTTAAATACCCTGATCTGCTTCAGAATGCGATAGATCTGGTTATCCGCGACCGGGTGGTTGAAGTCGACTACCTGACCTTCCTTCAATCCGAGGGCATTGATCTGATTAAGTCCACGATCGTCCGGATCAGGCCGGACCTGGACCAACTTCAGGCTCATCTTAAAACCCTGCAGCTGATCAGTTCCTTATCCTATCCTTTCCTGCTGGGGGATTTTACCCGTGTAGTACTGGGGATCGACCTGCAAGACCCTGAGACCAGAAGCCGTTACAATCGCATGGTGGCAGAGAGCACCTGCCACCCCGGCTGTTGACGTTCTCATCAACGTATTGCCACCAGGTAAAAGAACTGGTTTCGCCAATCCATTTTTGCCGATGTATTTTAATTGTTCGGCCAGCTGTGTTTATTTATAATGAAACGGGATTGTCGGGGGTATTGTTACTGCCACCCCATAATGTCCGGCGATAGACGGTGTATGCTGTCCCAAAG
>ERZ795053.790-NODE-790-length-40345-cov-9.226260_pt1 | contig 40345 bp, 35 predicted proteins | sample MGYA00375137_ERZ795053 | MGnify/ENA primary metagenome ERZ795053 (study PRJEB30182, sample SAMN05720284) | activated sludge metagenome | isolation source: Anaerobic digester | place: Hong Kong | collected 2014-12-17 ... | reverse complement strand
GTGTTTTACGGCGATTTGATCGAAATTGCGGAATAACTAATTGGTAACGAAAGCATTGACTGAAATACACTATTTTTGCACCCCAATAATACACGATCGTGTTTATCGAATATGATGTCATCGTAGTAGGCGCAGGCCATGCTGGCTGTGAAGCGGCGGTTGCTGCTGCCAATATGGGATCGAAAGTCCTGTTGGTAACCATGAACATGCAGACCATTGCCCAGATGTCCTGCAATCCGGCTATGGGCGGGGTCGCCAAAGGTCAGATCGTACGCGAGGTGGATGCGCTGGGCGGGTATTCCGGAGTCGTCACGGACCGGACCATGATCCAGTTCCGTATGCTGAACCGCTCCAAAGGACCGGCGATGTGGAGTCCACGCGCTCAAAGCGACCGGATGGCCTTTGCTGCAGAATGGCGGGCCATGCTGGAAGCACATCCCAATATCGATTTCTGGCAGGAAATGGTCAACGGGCTGATCCTGAAAGACGGCCGCGTCGCTGGCGTACGAACCGGACTGGGGCTGGAGATACCGGCAAAAGCCGTAGTCCTTACCAATGGCACCTTCCTCAATGGGATCATCCATATCGGAGAAAAGCAGTTTGGAGGAGGCCGTGCCGGGGAAAAGGCAGCTACCGGGATCACCGAACAATTGATCGAAATTGGATTTGAACACGGTCGGATGAAAACCGGTACACCACCAAGAATCGACGGTCGTAGCCTCAATTATGATGCCATGGAGGTACAGGAAGGGGATAGTCCTCCCGGAAAATTTTCCTACACGGACACTCCGGAACTGCAAGATCAGATGGTTTGCCATGTGACATACACCAGTCAGGAGGTGCATGATCTGCTCCGGTCCGGCTTTGATCGTTCACCGATGTTTAATGGCCGGATTCAAGGGCGTGGACCCCGTTATTGTCCCAGTATTGAAGACAAAATAGACCGGTTTTCCGATCGTGACCGCCACCAATTGTTTGTCGAACCCGAGGGTAGGAACACCTGTGAAATCTATGTCAATGGCTTCTCTTCCTCCCTGCCGGAAGATGTACAATATAAAGCCCTTCGGAAAGTGCCTGGTTTTGAGCAATGTAAAATGTTTCGACCGGGCTATGCCATTGAGTACGATTATTTCCCACCGACACAATTGGCCCTGAGTCTGGAGACGCACCGGATCAAGAACTTATTTTTCGCCGGACAAATCAATGGGACTACAGGGTATGAAGAAGCTGCCTGCCAGGGACTAATCGCAGGGATAAATGCCCATCAGGTGATTCGGGAGGAAGAACCGCTGATACTCAAACGATCGGATGCTTACATAGGTGTTCTCATCGACGACCTGATCAATAAAGGCACTGCTGAACCGTACCGGATGTTCACTTCACGGGCTGAGTACCGGATATTGTTGCGCCAGGATAATGCCGATCTGCGGTTGACACCTAAAGTGGCATCTTTGGGCATGCATAACCTGGATCAACGCCTGGAGCGAGCTGCTCAAAAAGAAGCTGCAGCAGAGGAGATCACCAATTATTTTCACCGGGCAAGCATCGAACCCGGATCGATTAATGCCATCCTGGAAATGCATGGTACCGCAGCATTAAAACAGTCGGTTAAAATGATCAACCTCTTGTTGAGGCCACAGATCAATATGGAACTATTGCGAAAGCACATACCGGCATTGGATTCATTTTTGAAGGATTTTGATCAGGAGCGTATTGATCTTGCCGAGGTCAATATGAAGTACGAAGGATATATTCAGAAAGAAAAGGATCTGGTAGATAAAATGAATCGACTGGAAGAAGTCTTTTTGCCTGATCTCAATTATCACAATATTTCTTCGTTATCCTCTGAAGCACGCGAAAAACTCACCCGTATCAAGCCGAGAACCATCGGCCAGGCCAGTAGGATAAGTGGGGTTTCGCCAGCAGATATTTCAGTACTTTTAGTTCATGTCGGCAGATAATATGAAGAACTCGTTCGCTATAGCTTGTTTGATCCTGGTGATGTCGGGTAGCCTTTCCGCACAGTCCGGCACGATGGAAGATAAGCAATTGGAAGCGGTTAATGCACACCTGGCATTCACCAATGAAGCCATCCACGGCATGCTGATTATCCACCGCATGCTTGAAAATTTTAATCAGGAAGTCAATAAATACGTGGATCTCCAAAGCGAGCAGGTGAATTTTTACGGAAATTCTGATCTGCCGGCCAATGTATTCCTGGATATTGATCACTACTTCTACGAAACAACCCCCTACGAATGGTATGCCAGGTGTCAGGAGCTCAAAGGCGATCTTCCCCGTGAACTGAACGGACTTTCGGATACCATTGATGCGATCAAGGGACTCATAGATCAGATTAATGCTTTGCGGTTTACATTGGATGGATTTATCCAAACGCATGATCTGAATCAGGCTGAAAACTTGAAATTGATCTATCAGCAACTCGAAAATGGCGTTACCTACTACGACCGAATCTACCAGTTGAAGCAGAATCTCTGGCATGCCGTGCAGGATTGGGGGGTCCACAAGCATTTATTTTATGATATTGACCATGCCTACAATGTGTATAATGAATTGATTGAATTACTGGGGGCTGTGCGGGAAAAGGACCGGGAAGGAGCGTTGAGGCATTTTAACCGGCTGAAAGCGGAAAGTTCCAATCAATCCGGCCAGGAAAGTATGCTGATTAAATCCATCCTGAATGAGGCAAACGATTATCTGACCAATCATTCCATTCCGGCTTTTTATCAACTCTATCGCCCCTATTATTACTACTACAATGTGGGGATGCTGAATAAAACCAACCGGTATGGGAACGGATGGATAGCCCTGATCAATCAACTTATTACCCAGTCAGGCAAGCCCTATTTATATTATTTGGAGGAGCCGCATTTCTTTAAAGTAATCTATCCGGAACGTGATGATATTAACCCTTTTCAGGCGGGCAAGGATACTGCCATCGCAGATATCCCCCAGATTCTGGAAAAGAGGGAAATCCGCAGCGACAAGGTTATTTATGTGGATGACCCTTATCTCATCGTAGAGCTTTATGACCACAAAGAGCAGGATGGCGATATCGTTTCCATCAACTTTAACGGTGAATGGGTGCTGCGCAAACAATTATTAAAAAATGAGCCCTATGAACTTAAACTCAGGCTCAATGATTCCGGTCGCAATTACCTGGTACTCCATGCAGAAAATATTGGCAAACGTCCTCCCAATACCATGGCGCTCAAATACACCTACCGGGGTAAAGAACACGAGATCATCCTGAATTCCGATATGCAGCAGAGTGAGTTGATAGAGATCGAGTACAGTGACCAATAATTTCGAATTACTCCAGGTCGTACCACAATCCAACCTGGACGCCAAGACTGGACTGATGCGATGAACCGTATTTACCGGATTGATTGGTCAGTCGCCAGTTGCTGTTATTGATGTCCAATAGGCCGAATTGAAACCGCATTTCAACGGTCATATGCAGGTATTCATTAAAATAATGATCAAGACCGCCGCCCAAACCCAAACTGACATCAAAAAAGGAAAATAGCTGTCTGGCATTTTCAGGATTCCCTCTCCCAGAAAGTATAGATGTATGCGGGTTTTCCCCGGATGGGTTTATGAAATCCAGCATGGTTGTTTCCTGGTTATTGGTCTTCCAGTGCAGGGAGGCCCTATGCAACGCATTTAGGACCAGCCCGAAGGTTTGGTACCAATAAGTTTGTCCGGTATTCCCCTGCCAGGTGTCAATGACCGAAAATGTGTTTCGCCAGAAAACCGGGATTTGCAGGTAATTCAGGGTGACGGTTTTTTCATGGTCTATGCTGGAGATGACATCCTGGTATTTTTGACCCGTGACATGGTAAGCAATACCGGCTTCCAACTGATGATTCAAATCGATGGGATATCCGATTCGAATGCCTCCTCCCGGTAAGGCATACAACTGATAGCGCATTTCATTAAAACCATAATTGTTCTGGTTCAGGATGAAACCAAGGTGGCCTTCCGCATAAGTGCCGACAGACAGACTATAGGATTGGGACCTAACGGACAGGGACAGGACTAAGCAACAAAATAATAACACCAGTTTATGCATTCCAGAGGCGTTCGAGTTCCAAAATTAACGGAATTCGACGTATAAATATTGAATTAATCATGCATATATTGCTTCGATCTGTTGCCGGTACTTATCCAGAATTACCCGACGTTTTAATTTTAGAGTTGGAGTTAACTCACCTTCTGTGCCATCGGACTTGACGGTCTCCCAGGTATCCTCGCTAAGGATAAATTGTTTGATCTGCTCGGTATGGCTAAATTGTAAATTGATCCGGTCAATATTGGTAGAAAACAAAGCCAATAACTGGGGATGAGCAAGTAATTCCGAATAGCTCAGGTCCTCCAGACCATGCTTGCCGGCCCAGTGGAGTACATTTTCGCGGGCTGGCAGGATGATCGCCGAAACAAACCGCTGCTGATCCCCAACCACCATGATCTGTTCGATGAATGGATCTTCTTTAAAGCGGGATTCTATGGGTGCCGGGGCGACGTATTTGCCCCCTGAAGTTTTAAACAGCTCTTTTTTGCGGTCAGTGATTTTCAGGAATTGAGTGCCCTGCTCATTGGAGACCATTGTTCCGATGTCACCTGTCCGCAACCACGTTTTACCATCGATAATTTCCAATACTGCCCGGGTAGCCGGAATGTTTTTATAATAGCCCAACATAACATTTGGTCCACAAACCAATACTTCGCCGGTGCCTTCGAGATAAGTGCTATCGCCAGTATCGATGCGAATTTCGACATTTTCCAAAGCCGGTCCGACGGAACCGATTAATGCCTGATACGGCTCAAATAAATTGACACTGATCCCCGGAGAGGCTTCGGTCAGTCCATAAGCTTCACGGACGGGAATACCGGCTGCCGAAAATACCTGTAATATCTTTTGAGGGCAGGGGGCAGCACCGGTCACGATGCCTTTCACCTGGCCACCCAACGCTTCTCGCCATTTCGAAAAGACCAGACGATCGGCAATCCAGGCCTTCCAGCCGGACAGCGGATAATCGTAGGCATATTTTTCAGTCTGGTCCAGAGACCAAAAGAACAATTTCTTCTTTATGCCGGTCAGTTGACTGCCCCTATCATAGATCTTCTCATACACTTTTTCCAACAATCGGGGTACGCAGGTAAAAAAGTGAGGTTTTACCTGCCGAAGATCACCTTCCTCGCCACCCAGATTATCGATACCGGTAAAATGAATCGATAGATCAACCAGGATAAAAGCATACGTTGCTGCACGTTCAAAGACATGTGCCAGGGGTAAAAAACTAAGTACACGGTCCCCGGGGCTGGTCGGGAAAGCCTTTGCGACGGCTTGTACATTATTCAGGACATTGGAATGGGACAACATGACGCCTTTCGGATTGCCCGTTGTTCCCGAGGTGTAAATGATTGTAAATAGATCATCGGTAGTAACCTGAGTCTGACGATGGCGCATGGCATCAGAAGGCGCTTCGAGTAATTCGTTCCAGGAAGGGATCGCTTCATGATGGTCAAAAGTGTACAGGTGCTTGAGGGAAGGGACCTCTTGGCGAACGGCATGGATCTTCTCGTAAAGATCACCGGGACCCATAAAAACTGCGGTCACTTCAGCCTCTTTTAAGATGTAGGCATACTCTCTTGGGCTGATGGTGGGATACAGCGGGATGGATACCATGCCAGCTAGTTGAATAGCCAGATCGGTGATGACCCAGGCAGGACTATTTTGATAGGATACAATTCCAATACGTGAGCCAACCGGCCACCCGGCAGCTATCATTCCTGAAGCAAGCGATTCGGCTTGTAGAATAACCTGCTCGGTGGAATAAAAGGTCCACCGTCCGTCAACTTTTTCACCCATGCATTGCTCGAGGGGATATCGTTCTTTTTGTTCATACAGGAAATCAAATAATCGGGAAATGGCTTTCATGAATTACTGTTTTGATACATGCCGGTGATTTCTTTGGCATATTTATGAAAGAATAGTTGCGGATTTATTTTTCCCAGGGAAGTAAAAAGTTCTTCTTCCTGCCATGGAATAGGCAGCAGAGTGAACTGCCTGACTTGTTCGTGGCCAGCCAGCAGGAAATTCCTGGATTCGATAACTTTTTTGTAAGCCGATATAACCTTCGGGTTGTGTACCATATAGGCAGCTGCTGTCCAATGAACCTTCTGCTTTTCACACCACCATTGGAGGTAGGTGAAATTCGGATAGATCAATGCGGTAACAAAGGGTTTTTGAAAACCGATGATGATGCTTTTATCAATGAGTGTTTCCTCTTCCAGTATGCGGCTGATCCGGTCAGGTAAGACAAAACGACCACTGGAAGTTTTGAATGCATGTGCCGTTCGCCCTGTGATTTCCAAAAATCGGCGGTGCACCAAGCGCCCCGTATCCCCGGTGATAAACCACCCGTCCGGGGTAAATACTTTGTCATTCGCCTCTTTCTCCAAATAACCCTTCATTACATTCGGACCGGATACTTCGATGGACCCGTTACCTGCTTCATCCTGACCGGTGATACGTACTTTAATGCCAGGAATGGGAATTCCGGCGGTACCAAACCGGTTTCCGCCAGCCTCAAAACGGTTAAAACTAATTACCGGAGAAGTTTCAGTCATCCCATATCCTTCACGGATTCGGATTCGCGCTGCTGAAAAGACCCGGCCGATCACGGGATTCAGCGGGGCAGCACCGACTAAAATACCTTTCACCTGTCCACCTATTTTTCTTCGCCATTGTCGAAAAACCGTAAAATCAATGAGTGCCCAGCGCAACCAATAGACCGGCGATTTTTGAATATCCGCACCAAATCGCTTTCCGGTTTCAATTGCCAGACGTATCCAGATCCGACGAAGCCAGGCAAATCGGTGCATGCGGGCTAACAAATCGTCGTACATGCGCTCAAGTATACGGGGAACACATGAAAAGAAATGTGGTTTCACCTCTGGCAGAGCGCGAAACGCGTCTCCAAATGTGTTAAAAAAATAAATGGTGGCTCCACTGGTCAGGTAACAGTATACCACCATACGCTCAAAGATGTGGGCAATCGGTAAAAAGCTGACTACGCGGTGATGTCTTTCCAAAGGAGTTAACGGAAGTACGGACTGGATGTTAGATAGGATGTTTTGGTGGCTCAGGCAAACACTTTTCGGATGGCCCGTAGAGCCGGAAGTTTTTAAAATAAAGGCCGTGTCCTCCGGCTTGATCGCAGAACACCACTGGGAAAGCATCACTTCATCGACCCGGGGAGTCGCTCTGACGATGGATTCCAGGCTAATGGTTCCCGGTAATTCCCGGTCTTGGATTGTAACCCAGTTTATTCCTGAATTTTGCATAGATTCTGGAATAATATCCCAAATATCATCGCGATCATGGAAAAAATAGCTGGCAGAATGCGATTTTATACAATGGATTATCTCTTCTTTTGGGAAGTATTCTGGAATGATGATAGGTATTACTCCGGCAATTTGGCAACCAAAGTCGAGGACAAACCAAGGAAATGATGCTGCTCCGGCAAGAATGAAGATGTAGTCTCCTTTTTGAAGGTTTTGCGCTCTAAGCCAATAGGCACAGCGACCGCTATCAGCCCATAATGCATCGATTCCATATACCATTTCTCGCTGTCCGGTGCCAAAATGCATAACACCAGCATTTGGATAACGCAGGCGTTGAAAGGTTATCACATCAAATATGCGCGTCAAGCTCCCATCCATCCGGCTATGGACCTATGTTTAGGGATAAGATACTAAGTTATTTTACAAGGATGCTACTTTGAGGAAGCAAGTTATAACGTGGAGAATGGATTCAAATCCAGTCCTTAAAGGGTGTCATAGGCGAAAATTAACGGATCCATTCCCTGAAATACAGTAACACCGGAGTGGCTTTTAAGCGATGACCTTAAGGCGGGAAACAGGACGACATACAACGGGAAAGGTTGCAGGGAATGTTTTAACTTATCGATCCAGGCATCCAGCTCACCATAGGCAAAGCTATCGGTCAGTAGGACCATTACTGCATCTACCTGTTGATTGGACAAGACAGGCATTAGCTCATCGGTTGTGACTTGCATCCCGACAGGAAGTACCTGGTAGTTGTTGCTGCGAAGCAGCAGGTATTGGATGATGGTAAGCAGGTATGATTTGTGGTCGCTGTCCGGACTGTAAAGTAAAATCCTTGAGCTGTTCGGATTAACCTTTGTTGTAAGTTCTTCGCAGGCGTGGTATAATTTTCGTTTCAGCAACTGGCCTAAAATCCTTTCATGAATGGTATAAACTCTTCCGGTAAGCCACAAAAGATTGAATTGATCCAGCAGCGGAAGAATTACGACCTGTATCATCTGATCCAGCGAGTATTGGTGTAAAAGCCGGTCAAACAATTTCTCCAGTCGTTCGATATTCAGCTGGATCAGGGTGTCCATGATTAAATCAATGTGTTCTGACAACTCTTGCTCGGACTTGCGAATCTGGGAAGCAATGGATTGAATGGAATGATTGTCTTTTTCTGCCAGTTCGCAGAGCTTATAACCTTGTGATTTGAGCAACGTAATGTCACTCAGCAGTGCGAAATCTTCTTCGGTATAACAGCGGCAATTTTGGTCGGTACGACATGGACTGATGAGGTTGTAACGCTTTTCCCAGTTGCGCAGGGTTTGCGCTTTGATATGCAATAAACGTTCAAGATCTTTCAGGGAATACATGCCGGTATCAGAAGAATGAAGTACTATGGAAACACAAATGACATTTATTTGTTTAATTCGAGAAATTTACCGGTATCATGAAGATAGGTATAGTTTGTTATCCCACATTTGGTGGAAGTGGTGTGCTGGCAACCGAGCTGGGCCTTGGTTTGGCACGCAGAGGACACATGGTCCACTTCATTACATACCGACGGCCGGCCAGGCTTACCGGCTTTCAGGAAAATGTCTTTTACCATGAGGTGGCACCATTTGATTATCCATTGTTTGAATTTAAGCCCTACGATACGGCCCTGACAAGTAAGTTGGTGGATGTCGTCATGCATGAAGATCTGGATTTGCTTCATGTCCATTATGCGATTCCGCACGCCACGGTAGCTTATCTGGCCAAGAAAATATTGCTCCGCAAGCGGCATAAATACACGCCGGTAGTCACCACACTGCACGGCACAGACATTACCCTGGTTGGGATTGACGGATCCTTTTCTCCGGTAGTGGAATTCGGAATCAACTCTTCCGATGTGGTCACGGCGGTCTCTAATAATTTGAAAGAATCCACACTTTCCTATTTTGATATTGACAAGGAAATTGATGTGATCTATAATTTCATCAACTTCACCCGGTTTAAACCGGCAAATAAGGATCATTTTAAAAAAGCCATTGCCCCAAACGGCGAGAAGATCCTCGTTCATGTCTCCAACTTCAGGAAGATTAAGCGGGTAGATGACGTCATCCGGATCTTTAAAAAGGTACATGCCAAAATCCCGGCCAAACTGCTCTTGATAGGCGACGGTCCTGAGCGGCCACGGCTGGAAGAACAATGTCGTCAACTGGGATTGTGTGATGATACCCGTTTTCTGGGAAATCAGGATGCGGTCGAAGAGCTTTTAGCTATATCCGACCTCTTCTTAATCCCATCCGGCCAGGAATCTTTTGGATTGGCTGCTCTGGAAGCCATGGCCTGCAAAGTGCCGGTAATATCCAGCGATATCGGCGGTTTGCCGGAGGTCAACCTGCACGGTGTTACGGGTTATTTGGCACCGATAGGGGAGGTGGAAAAGATGGCTGATTATGCCATAGACCTTTTGTCCAATGAGCAGAAACTCCTGGAATTTAGGGAAAACGCTTACCATCACGCCCAGCAATTTGATATTGAGAACATCATGCCTCAGTATGAGAAGATCTACGAAAAAGCATTGAATCAAGTCTATCAGGATATCTGATTTCGGAAAATAACTAGCTTTGGATCTTATTTCATTCCCTTCAGGGCATGCAATCAGGTTATCTCCGGCATATCTTCTTTCTGATCACCATCAACCTGATCATCAAACCATTTTATGTTTTGTTTATCGATCGCGGTGTTCAGAATGAATTGGGGACAGCAACCTACGGTTTGTTTTTTGCGCTATTCAATCTTTCTTATCTGCTTTATATCCTTTCCGATCTGGGTATTTACCAGTATCATACCCGCCAGGCAGCTCAATGGACGACGCATCAACCATTGCAGACAGCCAGGATTGCAGGTGCAAAGCTATGGCTGACCGGCTTTTATCTGATTAGTCTGCTACTCCTGGCCTGGTTTCTGGGCTATCGGCAAGTACTGGTTTTAGTAATTCTCCTTGGGATCTATCAGGCAGTCGTATCCTGGGTGTTTTTTATAAGGTCATTATTGAATGGCAATGGCTTATACCGGCAGGATGCCTGGACTTCGGTGATGGACCGGAGCACCCTGATCCTGCTGATTGGGATGATATTATTGGTCCCGGCCTGGCGCAGTCATTTCTCCCTGACTCAATTTGTGGTGCTGCTCATTTTGGCGATGACCGTAACCTTATTAACGGGATTGCTTTATCTCAGGAAGCATGCAATCATCCTTCGGATCACACCCGGAAAAGCAAAAGATGTATGGAAGGTAGTGCGGGAGACTATGCCGTTTGCCTTAACGGTAATCCTGATGACACTGTATACCCGGATCGATGGCATTATGCTCGAAAGGCTGGCTACGGAGGGCGCCTATCAGGCGGGGGTTTACGCTGCTTCCTACCGGCTTTTAGATGCTGCAAACATGATCGCCTATCTGGTAGCCACCCTGCTCTTACCCATGTATAGCCGGCATTTGGAGGCTCGTCAGGAAGTATATCCCCTTTACCGGGATGCTTTTAAAATGCTATGGGTAATAAGCGGTATTACCAGCGTGGCCGCGGTCTTTTTCTCCGGACCGATTATGCAGCTGCTCTATCATGAAGCGAATGAGCAATGGTCCCGGGTATTCACCTGGCTCATGCCTTGTTTTATATCCGGCAGCATTATTTACGTCGCCGGGACCTTGATTACCGCGTCGGGTGATCTAAAAGCGATGAATTGGGCAGCTGGCATATCCATCGGGATCAATGTTCTGCTCAATGCTATCCTGATCCCGTATTATCAGGCATGGGGAGCGGTTGTAGCGACCCTTATCACGCAAAGTCTGATGGCCGGAGCGCTGATCTATATTACACAGTCTAGGTACCACCTGCCGCAGGCTCGTTTGTGGACCGGTGCCATTTTCAGCCTGGCAGCCTGGGTGGGTATCGCCTGGCTAGCTCGTTTTTTACCGTTATCCTGGCCGGTACAATTCGCTTGTTTCGGGTTTGCCTCCGTGTTGTTTGGTGGAGTGATCGGTTGGATACCGGTAAAATCTTGGTGGGATGAAATACGCGACCGCCGTTCGATCTAAAGAAACCATCCAAGCATATTGCATAAAGTACCCGGGCGGCATGATATGCACCATTATGGTCCAATTTCCCTATTTTTGGGCACGAATTTGAAAAATGGCAATAGAGCAAGATCCAATGTTGATACCTCTGGGTAAGTTGCTATGGCAAAAAAAGCGATTGATTATCCTGCTTACCGTTCTCGCGGGGGCAGGTAGCGTGGTCATTTCACTTTTATTGCCCAACTATTACAAAGCAAGCACTACATTTTATGTTGCCAGTACCGATGTGACCCAGCCCTATAAACTATTTGGTGCTTCTGAGATCAGTTATTTCGGCAAACCCGAAGATATCGACCGGGTACTCACATTTGCTAATTCCTATCAACTCGTTGATCAGCTGATCGATACTTTCCAGCTATTTGATCATTATGAGATCAACCCGGCCCAACCGAAAGCCAGATTTAAAGTACGTAAGACATTTCTGAAGCATTATGAAGTCCTGAAGAACAAGTTTAATGCCATAGAACTCAGCTTTGAAGACAAGGATCGCGAGTTCGCAGCGCAGGTTGCTAATGTTGCCCGGGACTTGATTGACGGATTAAGCCGCCGGATGACCGAAGAAAATCTTGAGCAGCAAGCACAGATCGTCCGCAACACCATTAGTGAAAAAAATAGCGAACTAGTGCTCCTTAATGACTCGCTAGCTAAATTGAGGGAAGAATTCGGAATCTATAATACCCTTTCACAATCAGAAGCGCTCACCAGTGAATTGACCACGGCATCCAGCCTTCTGGCCAAGGAAAACGCGCGGGTAAAGATCATGGAGAAATCACAGGGCATCAAAAAAGATTCCCTCTCCCTGGCAAAAGCCCTGGTTGCTGGGTATCAGGCCCAGGTGCAGGAATTGAATGCGCAAATTAGTCGTTTCAACAATGGCGTATCCCGCACAATGGCGATGGATGATTACGTGGAAAAAGTGCAAAATCAACTGGGCTACGACCGGATTCGACTGGAACAGATCCAATCGGTTCTTACTGCTCAGTCACCGGGGATTTACGTTGTGGAACATGCTGAGACGCCACTGGAGAAATCAAAACCGAAACGATCGGTTCTGGTTATTGCCGCAACCATGCTTACCTTTTTGCTGGCTTCACTCGGCACCGTCGTTCATCATCAATTGAAAGTCTATCTGAAGGAATTATGAACCCATCGGCTACACTGGACCGGTGGCTGATCGCCTTTGGGGTATTATTGGTCCTTTGCGCCTGGACAGCTATTTACCTTAACCTGTGGTACATCTGGATTATCCCCGGACTGATCTTAGCGAGCGCCATCGCCCTGGTGCGCTATGATTTTTATTATTACCTGCTTTTCGCACTTATACCTTTTTCCGTTGAAGTAGTATTTCCCAACGGACTGGGAACCGACCTCCCCACCGAGCCGGTGATGATTTTATTATCCGGCCTGTTTATTTTGGTTGTGCTTCAAAATCCCAGGACGCTGAGCGGTCCATTTTTCCGTCACCCGATAACCATCTTGCTGTTATTGCACCTGGTTTGGATCTTCTACACGACCATTACCAGTCAACACATCATGACCTCAGTGAAGTTTTTCCTGGCCAAATCCTGGTACATTCTGGCTTTTTATGCGTTCACAGGACTGCTGTTTGCACCGGCACAATGGCAAAAGACGATCCGGTGGCTCAGCTTATCCCTACTTGCCGTCGTCACCCTGGTCATGGTTCGCCATGCAGTTACCGGATTTGCATTTAACCGCATCAACAATGTTGTCGGACCCTTTTTCCGGAACCATGTCAATTACGGATCGCTGGTTTGTTTATCAATCCCCCTTGTAGCCGGATTGGCATGGCTATCGCCGAAAGGCTGGAAGCGTTTTTTTTGGCTGGCCGGTACGCTGCTTTTAATTGCAGCTATGTATTTATCCTACACGCGGGCAACCTATGTTGCATTAATGGGTGGGATTGGAGGAGGACTGATTATCTACCTTAAGCAGGTAAAGACCGCTTTATTGCTGGGTTCTGTCGTAGGAATTCTTGGAATATTCTGGATGCTGGATGAGAACCGCTACCTGGATTATGCACCGGATTACGATAAAACGGTTACCTATTATGAATTCGAGACCTTGCTGGATGCAACAGCAAAAGGCCAGGATATTTCCACCATGGAAAGGGTATATCGATGGGTAGCGGGAATGCATATGATCAAAGACCGGCCGTTATTAGGTTTTGGACCGGGCAATTTCTTCAATTATTACAAATCTTATACCGTCAGCAGCTTCCGCACCTATGTATCAGATAACCCTGAAAAATCAGGAATTCATTGTTATTACCTGATGACTACCGTAGAGCAGGGTCTACCCGGAATAGTCATTTTTCTGATACTTTGTTTCTATTTTCTGTATGCCTCCGAGCGGGCGTTTCATCTTTATGCGAAGGAGGAGAAAATAATTGTAATGGCAAATGCCATTATGATGATCCACATATTAATCATCTTGCTGCTCAATGACATGGTTGAGACCGATAAAGTCGGACCGTTTTTCTTTTTTGGGCTAGCCGTTCTTGCGGCTATTGAAGCCAGGCATCAGCCGGCGGCCAATGAATTACCCGGCAGATAGGTCACCCAGGTACGGATCTGATCCTCTAACACCTCTATGGTGCGAAAGGCTATCCGGTAGTGCTCGATGCGAAATTCCACGGTAAGGGGATCAATCTGGAAAAAACAGGATGGGACGATGTGGATGTGGACATTTCCCCGGTGTACGATCCGCTCGCCATGATAATGTCCACAGAATACGTAGACGGGGAACGAACAGTTTTGCACCAAAGCATCAAAAGTTTCAGATTGTTGAAACGCGTATTTTTCATCCATATGGGGCACGCCCATCGTGTAAGGCGGGTAGTGAGTAAAAAGGATCACCGGTCCGCGGGTGGCTTTCAATTGTTCCTCCAGCCATTTAAATTGGAGATCCGACATCTTTCCTATCGCACTGTCCAGGAAGAGCAAATCAGTACCGAGATGTTCGACCCGGTAAAATAATTCCTGATCATGCAGGGGAAAAGGTGGTTTAAAAGCCTGGTGCAGAAAAGGCATGTAGTCGTGATTCCCGCCAATGTGATAGACAGGTTGCCGGATCGAATCAAGTTGTTCCGCGATCCAGGTATAAATTTCCGCATGCGGTTCTTTAAAACAATAGTCACCGGTTATGGCTAAAAGATCAAATTCCAGGCTGCTGACATGTTCCAGGATATCCAGGAAATTTGCACGAACATCAACCCCGAAAGTATCAATACCTGCTGGTGCAATATGGATGTCACTGATCTGTATGATACGCATAGAAGTAAATTCTTAAGTTCAATAATCCGGAAATTTGCGGTTGGAACCCCGAATATAACCGAATTATCGCATTACAATTCGTCGCATGGTGCTGGATTGAAAGAATAGCATAGACTGGGGAGAACATGAGGAAATACGGGGATATCAGCCGACAAATCGATGAAATGCAACAACTTTTCTATCTTTCGTAGCGTATTGCAATAGGATCGGAAATTCACCATTTAAAAAAAGACTAAAATGAAACGGTTTCATTCGATTTTTACTTTACTAATTGCGCTTTTACTTACTACGAATGCCTGTCAAAATATGGATAAGAAAAACACGACGGAGTTTAAAATAGACTTTCAAAAATATCAGCTGGAAAATGGGTTGCAGGTGGTTCTGCATGAAGACCATTCGGACCCCATCGTTTCCGTGGCGATCCTGTTCCACGTAGGATCCAACCGGGAAGTACCGGGAAGAACCGGCTTCGCCCATTTTTTTGAGCACATGTTGTTTCAGAATTCCGAAAATGTCGGAAAAGGAAATTTCTTTCGCAAAATAGAGGAGCTTGGCGGAACGCTCAATGGCGGCACCTGGCAAGATGGTACCATTTATTACGAAGTATTCCCCAAAGATGCGTTGGAAAAGGTATTGTGGATGGAAAGCGACCGGATGGGTTACATGATCAATACGGTCACGGTACCGGTATTGGAGAATGAAAAGCAGGTCGTAAAAAATGAAAAACGGCAGCGGGTAGATAATCAACCCTACGGGCACACCAGCTATGTCATTGATAAAGCACTTTATCCGGAAGGCCACCCGTATAACTGGCAGGTGATCGGCAGTCTGGAAGATTTGGAAGCCGCGACCATCGATGATGTGAAGACCTTTTACGGCACCTACTACGGACCAAACAATGCCACCGTGGTACTCGCGGGTGATATTACACCGGAAGAGGTAAAACCATTGATTGAAAAATATTTTGGAGAGATCCAGGCCAAACCGGATGTTCCTACCATCAAACCACAGCCAGGACAGGTCACGGAAAATATCCGGCTGGTCCATGAAGACAACTTCGCTAAATTGCCCGAGCTGACCATGGTCTTTCCTTCCGTAGAGGACGGGCATCCGGATTCCTATGCCCTGGACTACCTGGGGGCCATTCTTTCCGATGGTAAGAGGGCTCCGTTGTATAAGGAAATCGTCGAAGAGAAAAAGTTAGCTCCGCGGGTAGGAGCCTATAATAGTACCGGCGAGATTGCCGGTAAATTTATGATCCGGATCCGGGCAAACGAGAATACCGATCTGGATAGCGTCTACCAGGGAGTGATGAACGCGTTCCAGCAATTTGAACAAAATGGAATCGACGACCGGGATATGGAACGCATTAAAAACTCGCAGGAGATTGCCTTCTACGACGGTATCTCCAGCGTTCTGTCGAAGTCATTCCAGTTGGCACAATTCAATACTTTCCGGGGCGATCCGGGGTTATTGGAACAGGAAATCCAGAAAATCCTGGGCGTGACCAAAGAGGATATTACCCGGGTCTATAATCAATATCTGAAGAATAAGCCCTTTATCGCGACCAGCTTCGTACCTAAAGGACAACTGGACCTCGCCCTGGCAAATTCTCAAACCGCTGAAGTGGTGGAAGAACCCATCGTGGAAGGGGCGGAAAACGCACCTATGGCGGAGGATGAAGTTGCTTTTGACAAAACGCCTTCGCAATTTGACCGTAGCATCGAACCGGAATTAGGCGCTTCACCCGATTTTACAGTTCCTAACATTTGGAATGAGGAAATGCCGGATGGTCTTTTGGTCTACGGCATCGAAAATACCGAGTTGCCCCTGGTAGAATTTAGCCTTAGGATTAAGGGCGGAATGTTATTGGACGACCCGAACAAAATTGGAGTAGCCAATCTGATGACCGATATCATGATGGAAGGCACTCAGAATAAAACGCCGGAAGAATTGCAGGATGCCATTGGTTTATTAGGGTCCAACATCAGCATGTACACCAATTCGGAATACATCGAACTCTCCGGAAATTCATTGACGCGCAATTTTGATCAGACTATGGCCCTGGTGCAGGAAATTCTGCTCCAGCCTCGCTGGGATGAGAAAGAATTTGAACGGTTAAAACAAAAGACCATCACCGATATCCAGCAGCGGAGCGCACAACCGAATGCCATCGCATCCAATGTATTTAACAAATTGGTTTACGGACCCAACCATATTTTATCCAATTCATCGCTTGGGACAGAAGCAACCGTTGCATCGATTACGCTGGATGACCTGAAAACCTTTTATGCCAACTATTTTGCGCCGAACATTTCGACCATGCACATTGCCGGATCGGTAACACGTGACGAGGTGAAGAAAGCGCTGGCCGGGATGGTAAGCAACTGGAAAGAAAAAGAGGTAGCTGTTCCCGAATATACGGCACAATCGGCACCGGACCATCCAAATCTGTATTTCGTGGATGTGCCTAACTCCAAACAATCGGTGGTATCCGTCGGAACCATTGCCATGAAGGCCAGCAACGATGATTATTTCATGGCCGATCTGGTCAATTATAAGTTGGGTGGCAGCTTTAACAGCCAATTGAATATGACCCTTCGCGAAGAAAAAGGCTATACCTATGGCGCGCGGTCACAATTTACCCGGAGACAAAACGAAGGTGCTTTTATAGCCAATAGCAGTGTGCGGAGTAATGTGACGAAAGAGTCGGTGGACATCTTTAAGGATATTATTGATAACTACGGGCAAAATTTCTCACAGGAAGACCTGGATAAAACCAAGCAGACCTATTCAAAGAGCAATGCACGCGCATTTGAGACACTTGCTCAGAAAATGAATATGCTTGAAAACATCAGTACGTTCGATCTGCCCTCCGACTATGTGGTTCGGCAGCAGGAAAAAATGAAAGCGCTGACCTTGCCGGAAGCGCAGGGATTGATCAAAAAATACATTGATCCGAATAAAATGGTCTATGTGATTATCGGAGATGCGGCAACACAGATGGACCGGTTAAATGCATGTGGACTGGGACAACCGATCCAACTGGATCGTGATGCAGTACCCGTATCCCAGGTACTCAACTAAAGAGCAGAAAATATATTGGAAAGGCGTGATTGCAACCGGTAATCACGCCTTTTTTGTTTTTTTTTCAGCAGATTTCCGCCAGGACTGCCAGTGTGCGATGGATATCTTCAGGTTCTGTATACATGGATATGCCCATGCGGGTGACGCCGCCCCTTTCGAGCAAACCAAGAACCTCGGCGGCACGAATGGCATAAAAGTGTCCATCCCAGGCGAAAATTCCCTCTTCACCCAGCTTCCTGCACACCATTTCAGCCGTGAGCCGGTTATGGTAGAAAGACAACGTTGGGGCCCTGAGAGCTACATCCATATCCGGGCCGACCACGGTGACACCCGGCAAATGAGTCAATCCTTCGTAAAGCTTGCGGGCTAGCTGATATTCGTGAGCCCGGATTCGTTGATAGGCCTGATCAAGGCGATCCCGAAGTGCAGTTCCTTCGCCCCAGGAAGCCATCCAATGAATTGCACCCTGGACTGCCGCAATGGCAGCATGGTTAAGTGTTCCGGTTTCGATTCGATAGGGCGCTACCGGATCCTGGGTCCGCAAACGGTCGGTCGGCAATTGACTAAGCAGGCCGGGTTTGGCATACAAAATACCGACGTGTGGACCGTAAAACTTATAGGCCGAGCATAGTAAGAAGTCACAACCGAGCTGCTGGACGTCAATCAGAAAATGGGGAGCGTAGTGCACCGCATCTACCAGTAACCAGGCACCGGACTGGTAGGTTGCTTGCCGGATCAATGCCAGGTCGTTAACGGTTCCGGTAAAGTTGGATGCTCCGCCCACGCAAACCAGTCTGGTCCGTTCGTTGAGCTTTTGTTTAAAATCATCGTAATCCAGGACACCCTCTGGTTTAACCCGGATTTCACGGACAATTATGCCCTGGTCGCGCAGGGTCAGCCAAGGACCCCGATTCGCTTCATGATCCAGTTGGGTGATCAGGACTTCATCTCCTGGTTTGAAAATCCGGCCAAATGACCGGGCCAGCGCGAAGGACAGCGTTGTCATATTTTGACCAAAAGAAATGCATCCTTCGTCAGGAGCATTCAGGAAAGAAGCTACATCCGCACGGGTCTGCTGCATCATTTCATCGGTCTCGTGGGCATTGGCAAATTGGCCGTGGGTGTTGGCATTGGACTGATGATAATAGCGGACCATGGTCTCAATGACCTGATCGGGTACCTGAGTTCCAGCCGGTCCGTCCAGAAAAACCACCGGATGGTTATTCGCACGCTGCTTAAGGGCGGTAAAATGCGTTTTTACTTCCTGTAACATGGTAATTTATTTATTCAAATGTTTGCCCCCCGTCCATCCGCCCCGCTGCAGAATGCGGGTACCCAAATCTTCTGCCGGTTGCTCCAGGCTAGTAGCCATGGAGTCGTTCCAACGGTTGAGAAAACCATATAAGCTGACGGCGGCTAACATCTCGACGATTTGTTCTTCCGACCAAAATGCTTTCACCCGCTCCATGATTTCCTGGGTGACACCATTGGGAACCTGTCCGGTGGCAAACGCAAAATCGAGCGCTGCTCTTTCTGCAGGCGTATATAAGGGACTGGACTGATATTCCCAGATGGCGGCAACCTTTTCGGCAGGAATATCATGAATCTGAGCCGCAATCAATGAGTGGGCTTCACAATACTGGCATCCTGCTGCCCGACTGGCTAAATGGGCCAACAGGCGCTTAAAACCCGGGTGCACCGTACCGTTGGGATCCATGACCGCTTCCGTCAAAACACCAAAGCCCCGGACGATCTCCGGCTTTCGCTGCATCGTAAGAAGACTATTGGGTACAAAACCCAGGATACGTTCGAAAATGGCGAAATCCTCAGCAAGGTCCGGAGTGTGATCCGCAGATAATGGTTTTAGAAAGGCCATGAATTGTAAAGTTTGATGCTTGAAGTAAAGGTAGGAAAACAACAAGGAATGACTCCGGGTGTTTCGACGACCTGATCAACCATTTTCCGTAACTGCTCGCCTGGACAAAGAAATCCTGGGCAAAAACCGACCGGTATTTTTCATATAAGTCGCGTAACCAGGATATTTTTCGAGTGAGATGGATTCGGAAAAATCTGAACTTCCTTTAAACAACAGAAGGAGTAACAGGCATCCCGCTATGGACCAATTAATCCAGGCATTGCCGGCCGCGATGCTGAATCCATAAACCAGGATCCAGATGGCTTGTTCCGCAGCATAATTCGGATGGCGGACGATAGCCCATAAACCGGTATCCAGGAACCCCTTGCCTGAATCCGGAGTTTGTTTCTTTTTCTGTTGAAAATTCCATTGTTGCTGATCGGCCAGGGTCTCAATAAAGAGTAATGCAATTACGCAAACACTTAAGATCAGGTCAGACAACCCCAATGACTGCGGTTCTTCAGGAATTACTGCAACGATCGGGAGCGTGAACAATAGGATCAGTCCCATCTGATAATAGCAGATGAAAAACAGATTAAACATGCTCCAGACGAAAGGATTTTTAAATACAGGCTTGGCCCGGATAATGGCCCACCGATAATCTTCCTCACCCTTCCATAGTGGCCAGGTGTATCCGCCCCGACGCGAAAAATTATAAGTCAAACGGATTCCCCACAGAGAGATTAATACGGACAAGAGAATCATAGGGTCCGGCCACCCCGACCACCCGGTTGCGAGCCAGGCATAAGCGATCGGCATCAGACTCCATAATTTATCAACCTGACTGTAATTTTTGGTGATTTCACCAATCAGGAAACATAACCCAGCTGCAACAACATAAACCCGCATTAGCCGGGAAAGGACATCCAGTTGCAGACTGGTTAAATGAATTCCGGAATAATAGATGATAACCGGAACGATGACCAAAGTAAATACCAGTAAAAATACAGTACGGATCATAAGACCTATTTTCCGAGTAAATGCGTGTTAAAAAACTGGGCGCCACGACGGTAAGCCTCCAGCCAGGAAGCATAGCGCAGAAATCCATGCACTTCGTCCGGAAGGACCAGGACTTCGTAAGGTACGCGATGGGCATCCAGCTTTCGGGCAAGGTCGATGCTTTGACCAAACATAACATTGCGGTCGTCATCACCATGGATGAGCAATACCGGAGATCTCCATTTTCCTACTTCGCTGATGGGCGAACTGTTATAAGCATCATCCATCAGGGCTTCATTGATACCCCAGGCCCCGCCGGGTGAGAAGTCCCTGGCACGCCAGGACCAGTCGTGTACCCCGTGCAAGTCTACGCCAGCCTTAAAAAGATCACTGTTCCGCGCTAAACCCATGGCGGTCAAATAACCACCATAACTTCCTCCCCACAATCCGATTTTAGCCGCATCCACCCCGGGCAGGGTCTGCAGAAAATGTGCAGCAGCAACAATATCCTGGTATTCACTGGCTCCGCGCGGACCTTGCTGCGGCGCTCTGCGGAAGAGTCTGCCGTAACCAATGCCAGAACGGTAATTGACACTCATGACCATATAACCCAGGCTGGTCAGGTATTGATTCATGGAATAAGCATTGGCGTAATAACTGCTGTAATGAAAACCAAGCAACATTTGCCGGATCGGACCACCATGCATAAAGATGATAGCACCGCCGTTGGGTTTGCCTTTAGGGCGAAACAATTGTCCGTGAATCTGCCAGTGATCCGCAGTCTCAAAGACCACCTGCTCGGGTGTAACGAGGGTAGCCAGAAAAGACGGATCAGGTTGTGTTGGAAACAGCCTTTTTTCCTGACGTCCATTCCACAAATAGATTGCTGTGGGCAGGGTTGCGCTTGATTTCCGGTAAGCTACCTGTCCATCACTTAGCGCAACCGGATTGGTTTCGATCGCGTCGGTTTCCAGGAACGATTCTACCGCTCCCGTACGGATGTTGATGCGACTAAGATCACGCAGATCAATGCTGCTGCAGTTGGAACTCACATAGATGTACTCACCGGTGGGATCCACCGATTGATGTTCGATCTCACAAGCTCCGGGCAAAAGCGGCTCCGGCGTACCGCCCGATGCATTGATCCTGTACAGCTTCATCCAGTCTTCGTGCTCGGAATAGAACAGAATTACATTTTCTGAAGGCCAAAGGATGGGATGACTGGGATAATATTGGGCGAAACCGCCATCATCGGAAGGAGATTGCCACAAAGTGACTGCCTGCTGATCCGTCACATTGTATTTCATAACGGCAAAAGATATTCCGCCGGTCAGGTTGGTCAACTCCCCCTGTTCCAGCCCAGGCAACCGCAGGAAAGCTATTTCAGAACCATCCGGTGACCATACCGGCTCTCCGTCGCGAGAAAGGGAAGGTGCCACCCAATGAATAGCCGGATCCTCTCCGGAGTTCAGATAGCCGATGAAACTGTGATCTCCACGGTTACTGGCGAACAGGATTTTGCCGGTTTTTGGATGCACCGAGACATTACTGAATGAACCCCGCATCTGGACAAGCAATTCAATCTTACCGGTGGCGGGATCCAGTCTGGAGAGCCGCCCACCCTGTGGAACCAGGAGGTACTTTCCATCCGGTGACAAGATCGCCCCGGAGTACTGACCCAGTGATTTTACAGGAGCTCCGGTAATCGAGGTCATTTTTAGCTCCCGGGAAGGATACTGGGTATAAGATGCAGGATTTGGTATTTCTCCCTGCCGATTCGAACTCCCCCCGCACACAAAAAAAAGGGTTTGGTGATCGGGAGTAAATTGAATTTGACCGATCTCCTGGCCGTCATCCTTTCCGCTGGAATACAACAGATGTGGGGAAAAATCCGGCCCTGCACTTGCATATAAGGTACGGACACCGGCTTTTTCCTCCACCCAGGCGAAGGCTTTGCCATCCGGACTGCCATAGAGTGAGGAACAATAAGACGTACTTAGGAGGGACTCCAGGCTTATCGGGTTCTGAGCTGTAAACGATAAACTGATCAGGAGGGAGAAAAAGGAGAAAATGAAGCGATACATCCGTTTCGGTTTTGCTGACAAAATGTACGTAATTGCCTGCAAATTACCACCAGGTATCCCACAAAAGCCTTTCGGGAAGAAAGCTACTTCCGTTTGCTGGATTTCGCCAGCGGATTGAATTCCAGAACCAGTTTGATCCAGCCGGCCAATGCTTCATCCTCGTCAAATCCGGATGGGGTGACAAAGACGTAACCCTTCATGGTACGTCCGGTAAAGTCCATCGGTAAGCAATGTGGATTTTCAATTGCCTGGTTATACGCTTCCTCTCCGAGGCGAACCATCAAAAGATTATCACCTGATTTTTTATCCGTATGGATGCCACAACACATTTTATCATCTACCAGAAAACATAAGCCACCCATCATTTTTTTCTCCGTACACCGGGCACCCTGATCGTGAAATGCTTGCCGGATACGGTCTGCAATAAATTCATCGTAAGCCATACCTAATCAATTGATTCAATCAAGTTACAAAAGCTGGTGGAAAGTGACATGTTGGCATTGAAGATGTACTCTCAGGAGCTTGTTTACCTATCCGGAATATTCTAACTTTGCTCCGCTTCGGGCCCATAGCTCAGCCGGTTAGAGCATCTGACTCATAATCAGGGGGTCCCAGGTTCGAGCCCTGGTGGGCCCACCCGTAGTTAAAGAGTTGTGCCTGTTTGGTTACAACTCTTTTTTTTATTGGAAACATCACTCCACACGAATGGATTGGATAAAACCGGTACCGATAAACCGGATTTGAAGGCCAACTATTTGTCCAATATCTTCGGCGAAGTCATCGGAGAAGACAGCATGATCATCAACCGCGATATTAATTCTTCCCATTCCGGTCGTACAGGATAACCTGACCGGATTGGAAAAATCTACACCAAATCCGGAAAGGTCGCGTGTTTTACCGTTGATGTAACGGCTACCAAGCATAAGACCTAATTCCCCGACACAACCTTTTTTACTTAACGGGATGCTGATGACACCTTTTGACCCCATCAGGAGCACAGTTGTCTTACGACAGATCCCATTTCGTTCCTCATAAGTGTTTTGCACCTCGGCCTCAAAATGCATGTTGCCACTTTCTGCGCTGATGGTGTCACTGACCAAATAAAAATCCAGAATCGGTGGCTCCCGCTCAAAATTGACACCCAATTCGGATAAATTGGTTTTGGTCAGAGCCAACCTATCTGCAAAAAGCTGCTTGTTTAAGTAGATAGGGGTAGGGTTTTGCATAATAATTCCAGTCCATCCATCGGTTGGGATAAATACGTCTTGCTCCTTTACCGTTGAATCATTCAGAATTAGCTTAGCATGATAATACCCCGGTAAATAATAGGTGCTGGTATATTCATTTAGCGCTTTGTCTACTTTGAATCGAGACCGGTTATCCCAGCTTAACTGAATAAAGACACTGTCCGCATTGGACTGGCTTACATCATAGGTGAAAACAACCGTATTCGGCAAACCGGAAGTGACCATCCGGACATTAAATGCCACATTCTGGAAATATAGGTCTTGATGCGGAGGTAGGAATCGGGGGATTGCAACAACGACCAATAGTAGCAAACCCAAAAAGCCAAGCCATGGCAAAAACAGTCGGGCCAGCGATCTTTTATTTTGTTTTGGGTCTGCCGGAGCCACAATAGGAGCAGATTCCGAATTGACAAATTCAAGCCATCCGGTATATCCAAGAAACTGCGCCAGTACGTCCAGGGTAGCCCGGTTGGGATTGCTTTCGTATCTAACCTTACCCCAGATGCGTTTTAAGGTGCTGCCGCTTAGCATTCGATTCGTTTCTTCGAAAATCCGGTGACTGAGATTTTCGAAATCCTGACTTTGCCAGGTGTCCGCATTGCCCCAGCCCAGCTTTGATTCGATTTGTTTTTTACATCGGGCTAATGGCTGATTTTCTTGCGGCATAGGACTTGAATTCGCGCTGCTCAAACTTGAATACTTCGTGAATTTACAATAATCGATTGGGTGACCACTTTTGCCGGGACTATTTCAAAACCTAAGCTATTGTAACATGAATAATTCGATTTGTGCCTTATACCTTTTTAGTCTCTGTTCCCTTCTCATAGCATTCCCAGGGTGCAAACATGGCCTCCCGGACTTTCTCCATTCCCCGAACGCCTACCTTGGCCAGGAGCCTCCGGGGGATACACCAGTACCTTTTGCCGAAGAAATGCTCAAGGATTCCGGGATTGTGCTGGGCCGCGTTTCCTTTTCGAAAGATGGGAAAGCATTCTATTATTCTTTTGCCAGGCATTGGTTTGACGATCGTGGCTCCGGGACAAAGGAGATCCGGTTTGACGGCGGAAAATGGCTTCATCCAGTTATCATCGCAGAGAACATCACCAATCCTGCTTTCTCAGCCGATGACCAAACCCTTTATCTGGGAGGTGCCAACGGTCAGGTTTGGGTCATGAAAAAGGTTCAGAACGGATGGTCCAGGCCAGAGCTTTGGTTAGAAAGCGATCATTTTGGTCTTTATAATTTTCAATGCACCAATAGCGGAGCTTATTACCTGGGTAGCAATGCAAATCAGGGGAGTAAGTCCGACTGGAGCACGTATGATTTTTGTAAAATGACCATTGAGGGAAAAGATACACTCATCAATAGCCTGGGAAGTACCCTGAACACGCCGGGTTTCGACGGCGACTTATTCATTGCCCCGGACGAATCCTACCTGATCATTTCTACCAAGGAGACCCCAAGTTTTGAATGTGAGCTCTGGATCAGTTACCGGAAGAATAACGGGGAATGGACAGAGCCCAGAAGTCTTGGAGAAAAAATTAATCAGGGCCTGGCCCATCGTTTTGGTCAATATGTGTCACCTGACGGTAAATACCTGTTTTTTACCAAAGGCACCAGTGAAGCGGATTGTACGATCTACTGGGTGCGTTTTGATAAGCTATTGGCGGCACTAAGACCGGATGAAGTGTAACATTTGTGCATACGGCAGGTTATTACAAGATTGGATGCATGATGGGTGGATATGCACACTGAATAAGACGGATAACATGCCGTTTATATGGAGTTAGCTCATGTGATGGCGATAAAATATAGTATATGAAAAAGACCATTTTTTCTGCTGCATTATTGGGATTCGTGAGCATCATGTATGCTCAAAGTGGACAGCAGTTAAAATCAGATAACCCGCTTGATTGTAAAACCGATGTGTTGTTTGATGCAGCAATTAACACCTATTTTACGGAGACCCGTGGTGCTCTTTCCGCCGCCGTATACATAAGAGGAAATACATTTTTCTATAATTATGCGCAAGGTCAGGAGATCCTTCCCACTGATTCCACCCTCTTTGAAATCGGATCGATCACCAAAACGTTCGCCGGCTATTTACTAGCGAAGGCGGCAGTTGATAACCAGGTAAATCTGCAGGATGATATTCGCCAATACCTGCCCGGGGAATACCCTAATTTGGCCTACCATAGCCATCCTGTCCGACTCTGTCAATTGATCAACCACAGTTCCGGGCTCCCGTATGATTTTATTGACCGGACACCTTTTGCAAAACTGAGTGAAGACGATATGGCGCCGCTGGTCGTTGCTCTTGAAAGTAAGATAACCCACGGGCGTATACTTCAGGATCTCCATACGGTGCAATTGAAAGCCGAACCCGGTATCGGGCTGTTATTCCAATGTTGGAGCGCAACTGCTGGGGATGATCCTCGAAAGTATTTATGCAAAACCCTATACCCAATTGGTTTCTGAGTGGATCACCGATCCAATGGGAATGAAGGATACCCGCTTTGAGCTGCCGGCTCAATCCGATCGAACCATTGCGGGGCACAGTGTCACCGGAAAGATAATGCCTCATGCTTCCAGTGGACTTGCCGGCGGGCTTTACTCCAGCTCCCGGGATCTTCTGAAGTATGGGATCAGATACCTGAATGAAGATGATATGCTGATTGCATTAACGCATCAACCGACATGGGGTCAGATAGAATACTATGCCATGGGTCTCAACTGGCAAATGCAACACAAAGCAGGGGAAGCCAGACGGATATGGCAAAGTGGCAGCACCCTGGGATATACCAGCCTCCTTTCCATTTACCCGGATGACGGTATAGTAATCGTTCTCCTTTCTAACCGGCATGACCAAGATTCTGAAGGAAATCTTTCCACAGTTGCCCAAACGCTCTTTGAACAGATCAGGAACATCAAGATCTTTAATTTTCAATTTAACTGAGGGTACATGAATGAAGTAAGTTGTGCCGGGTTCAGTCGATCGCAATAATTTGTATGTTTGCCGCTCAAGTCTTTGCGCAATGAGCGACCAGAAAATCCCTGTGAAAAACATCATATTTGACCTGGGCAATGTCCTGTTTACCCTGGATTATCCCCGATGGCGGGAGCAGATGGCTACCCTGCTGCAACCAAACGAACTTCAGGACCTCTATCCGACCATTTACAAATTCGATACGGGCAAGATCAGCACCTCTTTGTTTATCAATGGGGTACTTTCCTTTTGTAATCCGGACAAACAAGCGCTGGATGTAATCAGGGCCTGGAATTCTATGCTGGTCGGTATGCCTGAGGATAGTTTTCGTATTCTGGATGAGCTCAAACAAACCTACCGGCTATTTCTTTACAGCAACAACAATGAGATGCACTACGAATGGTGCATGAGGCATTTTGAAAGAGAACACGGGATCCCGGACTTCAACACGCGGTATTTTGAGGGAGCTTATTATTCCCAGGAAATTGGTTTCCTGAAACCGGATACTGCCGGATACCGGTATATCCTGAACCAGCATCAATTGACAGGATTTGAAACGCTTTTTCTCGACGACAAACCCGAAAATGTCGAAGGAGCTATCGAAGCTGGGCTTCAGAGTGTGCTCATTGATCCGGAAATTTCATTGCGCAGACAGCTGATGGAAATGGGTTTGCAGCTTCAGGCTTTCTGATTCATATGCACATCCACCTGAGGGAATGGGATGCTTACGCCCTCACGATCAAAAGCTTTCTTGACATTTTCCTGAAAATAAAAATAAGTATTCCAGTAATCGCTGCTCTTACACCAAGGCCGTACGGCAAAATTAACCGAGCTGTCTCCCAACTCCGTCACCAGGATGTCGGTCTTGCGATCGGACAAAAGATAAGGGCATTTTACATTAACGTGTTCTACGACGGATCGGGCTAAATCAATGTCATCGTTATAACCAATGCCAAAAGTCATGTCCACCCGGATAATACCGGGACCACTTATATTGACCATGCTTCCTGAGGTGGCTACCGCGTTCGGTATAATGATCCGGCGATTATCCGGTGTCAACAGGATCGTATTGAAAACCTGAATGACCTGGACTACCCCGGTGTGGCCATCCAGGGTGACCAGATCGCCGGTGCGGTAGGGTTTGAAAAATAAGATCAGCACGCCGGCAGCAAAATTAGCCAGACTGCCCTGTAAAGCCAGCCCGATGGCCAATCCGGCTGCGCCCAAGACTGCAATAAATGAGGTAGTCTCTATACCCACCATGCCCAGAACAGAAAATATTAATAGGGTCTTCAGTCCGATCGAGCTCAAAGACTTCAGAAAACCCTGCAATGAATCGTCTATTTCCTGTTTACGGAGTTGTTGATCAATCAGAGCGGTAATCCGTTTGATGATCCAGAATCCCAGGATCAGGACCAGGAAGGCAAGCAGTACTTTCGGAGCATAATCCAGGATATGTTCCTGGATGGTAGATAACCAATTCATTGATACATGTAATTTTAAGGTTTTCAAAATCAAATCCGACCCGGCCCAATCTATGATCGATCCTAAGAAGAAACAGCAGATCCTCCGGTATTGCGCCGGCCAGGATCGTTCACATCTTGAGGTCAGATTAAAACTGATCCAGTTAAAAGTCTATGGAGCAGATTTGGAATCCATCCTGTCAGAACTAATCCAACAGGACTTCCTCAATGAGGAACGGTTTGCCCGGAGCTTTGTTCGGGGGAAATTCCGGATGAAAGGTTGGGGCCGGGAAAAAATTGGACACGAGCTAGCCCGTCACGAACTATCCGATTACATCCTGCGAAAAGCATGGGAAGAGATTGACGAAAAGGAATACAAGGAATCTGCCCGGGATCAGGCCCATAAAGTTGCTCAGCCATTGATTGTTTCCCGGCTTCCGGTGCCGCAGATCAGGAAGAAAACTTACGATACGCTACGTCGTCGGGGATTTGAACACGACATCGTTTGGGACGCCGTACAAGGTCTGGAATTACCGGATTAATAACTCAAACAGATAGAAAGTCCGGTTCCGATCATTGGTTAAGTCAGCTTTCCTGCGAATCAATGCGATAATCAAAAACCAGTTGTGTCTTTATCTCGCGGAATTCCAGCTGACGGTAAAATCGGTGTGCTTCCATTCGGGTGGAGTTACAGCGAACGCGAATCCTGGTGATGTTTTGTTCGATGGACCACCGGATTGCAGATCGCACCAGCATCGTGCCGATGCCCTGGTTACGATGTTGTGCATCCACAACCAATCCACCGATTTCCGTTGAAAGCCCCGATTCTAAGCGTAACGTCTTAAAAACATGTACCCACCCGATCACCTGATTTTCCCTGCTGGCAAGGTAAACGGTATGATCTGGGTGCTGGAGCATTTGACTGAGTCGGTTAGCTATTACATCGGCTTCTCCGGCGTAACCCAGCTGACGGACCAGGGCGCTGATGGCTTTACCATCATTTATCGATGCATTGCGGATTAAAATCTCCATATTTCGATAGTAATAATAACTATGTATTCTGGAGAACCTGGTAATTTTTATCTAATACTTCTATAATTTCAGATAATTCTACTAGCCTTAACCATCAATTTAGGAAAAAAGCGTATTCACGTATTTTAGTTGTGCTGTATCCGGGGTCTATAGATAAGTGTACTCCAGGAATGGATTCTTATTTGGATAATCGGTCGTAAAGTGCAATCCACGGCTTTCCCGGCGCATGCTTGCGGACCGGGTGACCAGGTAGCCGATGGTTATCAGGTTTCTCAGCTCACAAAGCTGAGGGGACAGAACGGAGGTATTGTACAGCATTTCGGTCTCCCGGAATAACAAATCCAATCGATCCATTGCCCGTTTGCTCCGCACATTGCTGCGTACGATCCCGACATAGGAACTCATGATCTCCTTCAATTCTTTCCAACTCTGGGTTATAAGAACCATTTCATTCGGAGCAGTGGTCCCTTCTGCATTCCATTCGGGGATCCCCATTTGCAGGATCGTATCGTCGATTTTTTCAGCAATATCGTGGGCAATGCGGTCACCGAACACCAGTCCTTCCAACAAGGAGTTTGAAGCCAGGCGATTGGCCCCGTGTAATCCCGAACAAGTGCATTCACCGGCGGCATAGAGGTGATCCAGAGAGGTTTTACCAATGGTATCGATCTGTATTCCTCCGCAGAAATAATGACATGCCGGTACCACCGGAATCATTTGCTTCATTGGGTCGATCCCGATGCTCAGACATTTTTCGTATATGGTAGGAAAATGATTGACAAAAGCCTCTTTTTCCAGATGGGTGCAGTCCAGACAGACAAAATCATCCCCGCGTACTTTCATTTCGTTGTCAATGGCCCGTGCCACGATGTCCCTGGGTGCCAGGGATTTTCTTGGATCATACCGTTGCATGAATTCTTTACCATCCTTCGTTTTAAGAATGGCCCCGAAACCCCTTACAGCCTCTGAAACCAGAAAATCCGGGTTTTCACCGGCCGGATTGTATAACGCGGTCGGGTGAAACTGGACAAACTCCATGTTCGCTATGCGGCCCTTGGCCCGATACATCATAGCAATGCCGTCACCGGAAGCTATGGTCGGATTGGTCGTGTTGCGATAAATCTGACCGGCGCCCCCGGTACACAATACGGTCTTTTTGGCAATGAAAGTCTCAATCTGGTGACTCGTTTTGTTTAAAGCGTAAACACCAAAGCAGGATATATTTGGGGTGGCCCGGGTAATGTTGTAGCCTAAATGGTGCTGGGTAAGCAGGTTGATTGCAAAGAAATGCTCATGTATGATGATGTTGGGCAGCGTTGCGGCTTTTTCGAGTAATGCTCGCTGAATCTCCCACCCGGTCAGATCTTTGTAGTGCAGGATGCGGTTTTCCGTATGTCCGCCTTCGCGACCCAGATCGTAGTCGTTTTCCTTGTTTTTGTCAAAGCGGGTACCCCACCCAATAATCTCTTTGACCCGTTCTGGCCCTTCTTTCACCACAATTTCAACCACGTCAAGGTCACACAATCCATCACCGGCATCCAGCGTATCAGCGATGTGTTTCTCATAGGTGTCTTTTTCAAAATCCCAGACGGCAGCTACTCCGCCCTGGGCATAACGGGTATTGCTTTCATTATCGTCGGTTTTGGTGAGGACCTGAATATTCAGATCCGGGCGCAACATGGCCAGTTTGATTGCCACGCTTAATCCGGCAACACCGGATCCTAAAATAAGTACATCGGATGTGTGTGTCATGACTGATTTAGCGCTTTCGTGGTGTGATTTTGGTTACCTTCCGGTTTCGTAAGTTTGGCCTGTAATGCAGTGGAAAGGTAATGAAAATTGCAGTTAATACCCGGCTTCTCCTGGACAATAAACTGGAAGGTATCGGTTGGCATACCTATGAAATTCTGCGCCGGATGGCGGCTGCTCACCCGGAAGATTCGTTTTATTTTTTATTTGACCGGCCCTATCATCCACAATTTATTTTCGGTCCAAACGTGCATCCCTTGGTGCTGCCTCCTCCGGCGAGGCATCCCCTATTATTTTACATTTGGTTTGAATGGTCCGTATACCGGGCTTTGAGGCGGATAAAACCGGATGTGTTTTACTCGACCGACGGCTTTTTATCATTGCGTACCAGCATACCTACGCTGTTGACCGTACACGATCTGGCTTATCATCACTTCCCTGAACATCTGCCGTGGGTGATGCGGACCTATTATCAGCAGATGATGCCCAGGTTTGTTCGCCGTGCGAATCACCTGATTACGGTCTCCGCATTCTCCAAAAAAGATCTTATCGCCCGGTTTAACGTATTACCCGAAAAAATCACGGTAGCCTATAATGGACTCAGACCGGTGTTTCATTCAGTTGATGCATCGGAAAAACAGACCATCAGGGATGAGGTTTCAGCCGGTCAGCCCTATTTTTTATACGTTGGATCCATGCATCCCCGCAAGAACATCGAGCGCTTCCTGGAGGCTTTCAGTAGGTTTAAGGATCAGGATTCGCAAAAGATTCACCTGGTTCTCGCGGGCAGGATGGCCTGGAAAGCATCTTCTATCAAATCAAAACTGGACATACATTCTTACCGGGATTATATCCATCTTACCGGGATGATTCCGGATGAACAGATGGCCCGCCTCTACCGGGGAGCAATTGCCCTCGTGTATCCCTCGCTTTTTGAGGGTTTTGGGATGCCGGCTCTGGAAGCCCTTGCCAGCCATACCATCCCTGTCCTATCCGGAACGTCATCTTTGCCTGAGGTGGGCGGGGAGGTGGCTATTTACGTCGATCCCTTGCAGACAAGCTCCATTTTAAACGGCATGCTGCAGGCTTTGAACCATGATCCGCACGATGCAGGATGGGTGAAAAAAGCGGACGAGCAAGTGAATAAATTTAGTTGGGATGAGTCGGCCACGCTGATTTATCAGGAATTACTTAATTTAAGTGGACGGTAATTAGAATTGATTATGATCCGATATGGTTTGGTATTGCTGCTTGCACTGATTACACTTGCTGGACACTCCCAAAACTACATTTACGACCGGATTACCGATCCATCGGTGAAGGCGATGACCATTCAAACCGATTTCAGGAAATTGATCCGGGAAAAATCCAAGGAAATCTATCAAAACGGGCAGCTGATCGTCGAAATGGATGGTGGTACGGATACTTTTGATATCGAACTGCGTGCCAGAGGAAATTCACGGCAATCCATCTGTTATTACCCGCCCATCAAACTTAAATTTTCAAAAAAAGCATTGAACATACCCGAGCCGAATACGGTGAAGCTGGTCAATTGCTGCCGGAATACCGATGACTATGAAGCATTGCTCTGGAAAGAATACCTCATCTATGGCCTTTACCGGATTCTGACTGACGTATCCTTTCGCACCCAGATCGTACCGATCACCTATGTGGATGTCACCAAGCCCAAAGCAACCTATACCAGGATGGGCTTTCTGATCGAACCGGAAGAAGAACTTGCCGCCAAATTGCACGGGCAAATGTATGAACCCAAAATCACCTTGAATAAGATCATGGACTCGACCATGCTCAGCGTCATTACCATATTTCAATACGTGATCGGAAATACCGACTGGGCGGTAGGAAATCAACACAACATGAGCATCATCCGAACGGAAAACAATTTGCCTTATCCCATCCCCTATGATTTCGACTATGCGGGATTGGTCAACGCTTCGTACGCAGTTCCCCACGAGAGTCTGCCGATTAAAAAAGTAACTGAACGGTTCAATCGCAGCTATTGTCTGAGTGAAGGTCAGGTTCGGGAAGCCAGAGAAACGCTTTTGACGAAAGAGACAGCCATGTATGATGAAATCGATGGTTGTCCCGGACTGGATGATCGTGAAAAAAAGCAAATGAAGTCCTACCTGAAGGAAGGGTTTGAATTAATTCGCGATGAGCGCCGGGCGATCCAGATTTTCACACGGGATTGTCTGGAATGGCCAAAAAATTAGACAGCGCTTTAATGTTTTTGCCCATCAGGAAGCGATTTCGTAGGAATGGTTCGGTGAATTATTGAATGAAGACGGCAAACAACTCCTCTCAGGAAGTTGCGGATTTTGACCGGCTTCGCTGCCACAGGATAAGGGCACCGATAATTCCCAGGGCAAACACGAGCGTTGAGATGATCTCTGCCTGACTCGCCTCCATGCCAAGGACATGCATGGTTTCATTAACACGAATTTTTTCGATGAAGAAACGCTCGATGCCATTCAGCATGCAGTAGATGAAAAAGATCATACCCGGGATCGAGATCCTTTTTCTTAGAAGCCAGAGAATCCCAAAGATGATCAGAGAGGCGACGACTTCATAAAGTGGCGTAGGAAATACCGGAGTGGCAAGGTGACTGCAATAGTGTCCGATGCAGCCATCGATCGGTATGCCATCATTCAGTACGTTACGGGGATAATCGAAAGCCCAGGCCCAGTCCGGTAAAAAAAACCATCCTGGCTTTGCAGCGGTATTGGCGATTCCCCAGTCTCCGTCTCCTGCAAACTGACAGCCGAGTCGGCCAACCGCATAACCCATGATCATAGCCGGAGCAGCTGCATCCATCACCCGGATGACCGGTAATCCCCGCTTGCGGACATACCAGAATACCACGATAAATGCAACAATCAAACCACCATAGATGGCCAGGCCGGCACCCGAAAACAATTGGCCAAGGGGGTCTTTAATAAAATGGGAAAAGGAATTGGGACCTTCAAAAAGGGCAAACAACTTGGCTCCGATGATCCCACTGACCGCGGCTGTGATTGCGATATCACCCACCATGTCATGAGGATAGATCTTAACGGTTTTGCGTTCTGGCTTGGGAAGTGCCTGCCGGTTGACATCCCAATAGCGATAGGCGGCGAAAGCAATGGCCAGCAAGATGCCAGCACCCAAGTTGCCCTTCCCCGAAAAAATCAGGGAAGCAACATCTCCCTCTACTTCCCGAAAATGTTGGAACAGATAGATCAATTTGTACCCCAGCAAAAACCCCAAAACTCCATTCCATACAATATCACCAATCTTGGGTTTCTCACCCACAATAATTTCGCGGGTTTGAAAATGTAGGATACCCGCTTTTTCCATCCGGGTGAACTCGAGATACAATACATAGCCGGCTGCCAGAAATGCCAGGGCCAGAAAGAATCCGAACGTGTTGATGACCGATAGAAAATTATCCGGTTCGGTCCCAAATAGATCATGGAAAAAGTAAGAAAGATTCGGGTACATAATCGCGATTCAGATTCAAAAATACACATTGGAGCGGTATTTGACCGTTAATTCCTTAACAACAAGTGCAGCCTTACGGATATTACCGAGGAGTTTGCTGAACGGTCCAATCCTATTTTTTCTCAACTTGAAGATCGGGTAGTGAAAGGAACTGGTTAAAGACCATGTTCTCGGATGGTCGTTCAACTGGGGACACCAGATTCTATCCGCTGCAGGATCTATTTAAGACGTCGGCAGCGAATTTTCGCCGGTAGTTGGTAAATTGTACCATCTTCATGGAATATGAACGAACCCAAAAAAGACAAACAGTTTATTCACAAACCTTATTACGTAGGAGGAATGAAAGCGATGTCGGAGTTCATACGCCGGCAGCTCCAATATCCTGCGTCAGCCGCAGCACAAAACATTCAAGGAACGGTGCAATTACGCTATACCATCGATTATCAGGGTAATGTTACCGATGTCCGGGTTATCAAGCATTTGGGCTATGGGTGTGATGAAGAAGCGGAAAGGGTTGTTCGCTTGCTGAAATTTGAAGTTAAAAAACCGCGGCATCTGCGGGTTGAATTCCATAAAACCTTAAACATTCATTTCCGGCCGCCCAAAGCGGTGAAAACCAAGCCCGTCTATTCTTATGAGTTTAAGGAATCCGGTAAAGAAGAACAACCAGCACCCCAGTCAGGGTTTTATTCCTATACCATTAGATTTAACCAGGCTAAATAAAAAAGAGCCACAGGACCTGCGACTCTTTTTTTTCAGTTTTGGAGCCATGGAGGCTGTTATCTTCTGCTCAGAAATTTCATACCGAAGCTGGCCAGGTCATCCATGATAGAACCATCGCCATCCTGATCGAGGAAGCGGTTGATTAAGCTGGCATGTTGATTTTGCTGGGCTTCCGTTTGAACGGTATTGCGTAACAAGTTAGTGAGATCACCAACACCCAGGCCTTGTTGATTGCGGGCTTTGCCCAGTGCACCCATGACCAGGGGAGCCAACATGGCCAACAGGGAACCTGCTTTCGATTTATCCATTCCGCTCATTTTGGTGATCATATCCACGACATTGGATTGGTTGTTACCCAGCACATGATTCAGAATTCCGGATCCATTTAGCATGGCGGTATTGGCCGGCTGCCGGTTACCGGATAGAAATCCGGCGAGATCATCCAGGATACTTCCGTCATGATCGCGGTCCAATGCGGATACCAGGGACGTCGCTCCGGTAGGAGTGGCCGCATTCCGGGCAATCGCAGAGGTAATGGCAGAAAGAGCACTGTGTGCTGCTACCTGGGTTTGGTTGGTATCTGCACCACCTAATTGTTTTGAAATAGTGTCCAGGAGGCCATCCGGAAGATTGCCTTGAAGTAAATCGGTAATATTCATTACGCTATAATTTTAAGAAGTTGTTTGAAATAATTCCTCTGTTGAGACGGTTGATTGATTCAAATGTAACACATTATCGAGTCGACCACCGGAAATATTTGCCTTTCCACTTCATATAAAAACAAGTCTTAATACAAACTGGTACGGTATTTGAATACATTACGAAATAATGTAATGTATATTCAAATAATTAATAACCAGTCAAATCTCTAAAAACAGTTTAATATGAAATCACGGCTTGTTTTTATGCTAAGTTTGAGCCTAATGTACCAAGTTGCCCAAGCAAGCAGAGAGGAGCGTGTAATGTATATTGAACGCTACAAATCGATTGCGATCCAAGAGATGAACCGAACGGGTATTCCTGCCAGTGTGAAAATGGCACAGGCCATTCTGGAATCAAGAGCAGGTACCAGTGTGCTGGCGAAAACCTCAAACAACCATTTCGGAATCAAATGTGGAGGCAATTGGGATGGGAAGTCGGTTTACCGTAAAGACGACGATTACCATCGTGGTAAACTGATCCAATCCTGCTTCCGGGCCTACAATACGCCTGAGGAGTCGTTTATGGCCCATTCCGACTTTTTGGTGTCCCAGCCCCGCTATTCCTTTTTGTTTAAGTTAAAATCCGGGGATTACAAAGGATGGGCTTATGGTTTGAAAAAGGCAGGCTATGCCTCGGATCCCAGCTATCCCCAGCGGCTGATCGATATCATCGAGACATTCAATCTGCAAGCGCTGGACCGGGTTTTACGAACGGAAGATCCGGAACAATGGCTGATGCTCGCTGACGAAATATCGCTCGAGTCTTTTGCTACCGGAAGATACATCAACGATGCAAAGGTGTATTATACTTCTCCGGATGAACGGGTAAGTGATGTATCCGAAAGCACCGGGATCGCCTTAAGCCGGATCCTGAAGTACAACGAAGGCATCACCAATTCCGACCAGGAACTTGCCCCGAATACCATCGTGTATTTACAGCCTAAGCGGAAAAGTTATCGCGGGAAGAAAAAATTCCACGTCGTTCAGGAAGGCGAATCCATGCTGGATATTTCTCAGCGCTATGGCGTCAAACTGGATGCGTTGTATGAGCGCAACCACATGCAAAAAAATTCCCAACCGGCAAAAGGTGCAAAAATCTATCTCCGCAGTAAGCCGGACAAACAATACCAACCGAAACTCAGATCCATGGTGGAACTAATACCCGTACAGAAAGACTTGCCAAACACCAATCCCAAGCCGGAGGGCCTTAACTGGGAAGCGCCGGCAGAACCGGAATTGGTACCCACCATCGAGACACATCCCGAAAGGCAGTCTTCTGAACAGCAGGAGGTCGTCCACTACACCGTCAAATCAGGAGATACCCTTTATGGCTTATCCAGAAGATTTGGCATCAGTATTGATCGGATAAAAGAAATGAATAAACTGGACGGTACCCAAATCCACATAGGACAAGTACTCCAGGTCAAATTGTAGGCACAATGGATGAATAGGCGGTAGAAGATGTTAACCTTGGTCGGTTATCCTTGCTTTTACCGCTTTTTTTCTTCCTGCTAATGTAACTTTGATGCCATGCGCTATTCGATTTTAATCCCCGTGCTCTTAATCGTTTTTGGCCAGGTTGGCCGAAGCCAGGGAGCGGTATACACGGTAAAAGGCGGGTTAACCGCCGGATTTCAGAAATGGGCCGGATTTGGCTCCAATTCCGCACTTTTTGGTTTTCACGGCGATATCCAGAGTGAGACGTACGAAGAGGACTCACCGTTCTCCTTATACATCCAGGCTGGATTTCATCAGCGGGGAAGTGCACTTCGCAGACAACGGGTTCTAACTGTAAGTGGAGACCGTTATCAACTGCCGACCAATTTGTTCATTTTTAATAATGCATCCCTGCAGGTTGGCGCCAAACAGCGCTTCTACGATGGTGGATGGTTCACGGCCTATTATGCATTTGGACTGAGGGGTGAATACACCATATCAACAAACCTCTCCCAATACGAATACATCAATCAATTTTATCCCATCTATCCCCTTGACGGATTCACGCAACACTGGAATTACGGGGTAAGTCTGATGGGCGGGATGGAGATCCCCTTTAGTGAGCTGATCGAAGGCGTCCTGGAATTTGGTTTTCACCCGGATCTAAGCAGGCAATACTATCAGCCGGCCCTATCCAATGTAGTCGATCCTTACAACCCGGGTTCTTTGATATCCCTGCAGGAGCGGCGTGTCAAGAACATTTCCTTTGAGTTGAGTCTTGGCTTGCGCTTCATCCATAAGGTGGTTTATATTGACTGATGTAAAATGTAAATGCGTTAATAGGCGGATGAGTTAATAAGTGATAAGCTGTCCGAAACACCTCTGTACGCTCCACGACACTTGATTACCATATCCTCAACATTATACACTTACTGCGATCTCCTGGCTTTTCGTCACAGGAACTGCTTTCATATCTGCCAGAAAAGCATCCAATTGTTTATAACTCACATGGGGCATGCAGATGACGTGTGATTGTCCATTGTCGGTGGCCAATTGCCATTTATCCCGGATGATCTTGCTCGGTGCCGGAAAAACGACGGTGATAGCGCCCTCATTTTTCCAGGCCTGGATACCCATCAAACGCAGTTGGGTCAGCAGGTAGGTTGCCATCCGCTGGCTGTGTTTCAGACGTTGCTGCATACCGGCTTCTCCGAGCTGGCTTAGTGTGTACCAGAGAAAAAGCGGAGCATGACCGTTGCGAGAACCGGAGATGGTGGTATCCAGATTATTGATGTACGATATGGAGCGGGCGATACGGTCTCGGTGTTGTTTTTTGGTCAGGACCACGCCGCAAGGGAATGGGCTACCGATGAATTTGTGTCCGCTGATGGCGATGCTGTCTACTCCGTCGGCAAAGTCAAAGGTAGGCTTCGGATCCAGCCAGGCTGCGTAAGCTCCGGCAAGAGCGCCATCTACGTGAATGTAAAAGTGATGAATAGCCAATTTACGCAGGATCTCCCGGATGCGATTCAGATCGTCAATAGCTTCTGTCATGGTGGTGCCTACATTGATCAGCATGATAACCGGCTGCTGACGGTTAAGCAGGATGGTTTGGTACAGATCGTCGTAGTCAATCTCTCCATTCTCCTGACTACGAATGGCAATGCTGGGCATATTCAACAGATGGATGTTTTTTTGTACCGAATAATGCGTGGACTCCGAGTAATAAACCATACCCTTGGGATACAGCTCACGCGCCAGGTATAAGCCGTACAAGTTACTTTCCGAGCCGCCATTGGTGACATAACCCCAATATTGATTCGGCTCTGCGCGGAACACGCGGGCGTAAAAATCGAGCACTTCACGCTCCATGGCATGCGTCTCCAGATGATAGGTGCCTTCCAGGAACGGATCGCCGATATTATTGATAGCCACTTCCAGGAATGGCGCCAAGGCACTGTAATCAAAATCCCGGGATACCGGATAGCCTATCGAGTTTTTTGACTCGCTATGAAGCCTGCGCAGCAAGTTATTTAACATCGCATCCATGATCATTTAATATTTTCGGTTTTTTCAATGTTATCTAGTAATTATAACCACAAATATTGTGCATTTGTTAGTAAAGTAACTATACATGAAACATCATGCAGAAAAAATAACTATTTTAGCACCGGCAATAAGCGGGCTGCCGTAAAGATTGCCCTACTGGAATTAGTTCACCGAAAAAATTTCTAAACACATGGACGCCACCGATCAACGCATCCTTCAGCTTCTTCAGGAAAACGCCAAATGGACCAGCAAGGAACTGGCCAGCCGGGTTGGCTTGAGCATAACACCAACGTATGAGCGGATCCGCAAACTCGAACAATTAGGGATCATCAAAGGTTATGTGGCTTTACTGGATGCAGATAAAGTCGGGCTACCCCTGATGGCTTATTGCCATGTTTCATTAAAAGAACATGTCCGGGATTTGCTTGAGGCTTTTCGGGATTCGATCATGAAATTCCCGGAAATCGTAGAATGCCACCATGTAGCAGGGAACTATGATTTTTTACTGAAGGTCATGGTCAAAGACATGCACCATTACCAGGACTTCATCGTCAACAAACTGGCTTCTTCCGTCATGATTTCACAAGTGCATACTTCCTTTGTGATCAATACGCTGAAACAAACCACGGCTTTACCGGTAGATCTGGAATAA
>ERZ795053.789-NODE-789-length-40404-cov-8.906020_pt1 | contig 40404 bp, 30 predicted proteins | sample MGYA00375137_ERZ795053 | MGnify/ENA primary metagenome ERZ795053 (study PRJEB30182, sample SAMN05720284) | activated sludge metagenome | isolation source: Anaerobic digester | place: Hong Kong | collected 2014-12-17 ... | reverse complement strand
GCTGGCGAAGTCCCAGCTCACGACCGAGTGCACCGAGAGCACCAGCGGCGTGGCGAGGCGGCCAGGTAGAGGTAGGCGCGGGTGTAGTGCCGCCACTGCGAGTCGGCCCCGGTCCAGCCGAGCGAGAGCGCCGTGTAGAGCTTCTTCTTCCAGCCGCTCACGTTGTCGCGAACCGCCGCCAGGTCGGGCACCAGCCCGACCATGAGGAAGGTGCTCGACACCGTGAGGTAGGTCGAGATCGCGAACACGTCCCACATCAGCGGGGACTTGAAGTTGGGCCAGAGGTAGCGCTGGTTCGGGTAGGGGAGCAGCCAGTAGAAGAGCCACTCCCGGCCGATGTGCAGGATCGGGAAGAGGGCCGCCGTCATGACGGCGAAGACCGTCATCGCCTCCGTGGCCCGGTACACCGCGGTGCGCCAGGGCGAGCGGAACAGGAAGAGGATCGCCGAGATCAGCGTGCCGGCGTGGCCGATGCCGACCCAGAACACGAAGGTCGTGATGTAGACCGACCACATGATCGGCGGCGCGTACCCCGCGAGGCCGATGCCCTCCTTGAGCTCCGCCACCACCGTCCCCAGCAGCACCAGCACCAGGAACGCCATCCCGAAGACCAGCACGTAGTACCCGCGCGTGGGGGCGTCGGTGATCGTCTTGAGGACGTCCCGGGTCACCTCGGCATGGGTCTGCGTCGGACGCGACGGATCGTGCGCGATCACCGCCATCTCAGTGTGCCTCCCCGGCCGCGGGTGCCTCGCCGTGCGCCACCGGGTCGACCGCGCGGACCTTCGCGAGGTAGGTGACGGCCGGCATCACGTTGGTTGCCTCGAGCATCGTGTAGCCGCGCGGGTCGCGCTTCCAGCGGACCACCTCGGCCGACGGGTCCTTCACGTTCCCGAACGCGATCGCCTTCGACGGGCACGCCTGCTGGCACGCGGTGACCACGTCGCCGTCGCGCAGCGGGCGATCCTCGAGCCGGGCGGTGTGCTGCGCGGCCCGGATGCGCTGGACGCAGAAGGTGCACTTCTCCATCACGCCCCGCGCCCGCACCGTCACCTCGGGATTCAGCTGCAGGTTCAGCGGCTCCGGCCAGGCCGACTCGTTGTACTTGAGCCAGTTGTAGTAGCGGACCTTGAACGGGCAGTTGTTGCTGCAGTAGCGGGTGCCGACGCAGCGGTTGTACACCTGGCCGTTCAGCCCGTCGGGCGTGTGGTACGATGCGTAGACCGGGCAGACCGGCTCGCACGGCGCGTTGTCGCAGTGCTGGCACATCACCGGGGCGAACCGGGCCTCGAGCGGCTCGCCGTCCTCGCCGCCCTCCCAGTAGCGCTCGATCCGCATCCAGCTCATCTCGCGGCCCTTGAAGACCTGCTCCTCGCCCACGGTCGCGATGTTGTTCTCGGCGTAGCAGGCGGTGACGCAGGCGGAGCAGCCGGTGCAGCGCGACAGGTCGACCGCCATCCCCCACTTCGGGGTCTCGTCGGCGCCGTAGTTGCCGAGGTTCCAGCGCTCCTTCTGGGCCTCGTACCAGCCGTCGATCGCCTCGAGCTCGCGCTCGGTGTTGACCTCGTGGGGCGGGTGGCCCGCCGCCGTCATCGACTCCTTCGGCGTCATCCCGGCGGCGGCGTGCGCCAGCGGCATCGCCTCGATGATGCCCCGGCCGAGCTGCCGCGGGGTGCCCTCGGTCTTGGCGACCTGCCGGTAGTCGCGCGTCTTGGTCAACGAGACCCGGGTGGCGACATAGGGCAGGAAGCCCTGGCCGTCGGCCGCCCCGAGCAGGTCGAGGGCATTCACGCCCCGGTCGGCGGCGTAGCGCCCGTAGGCGGTGTGGCCGAGGCCGAGGGGCATCCCCACCGTGTCGGGGCGGATGCCGGGATAGACATAGACCTGCGCGCGCACCGTGCCGTGCGGCGAGGTGACCTCCACGATCTCGCCCTCGCGAACATCGACACGCTTCGCCGTCTCCGGGTGCAGCTCGACCCACGACTGCCAGGTGATCTTGGTGACGGGATCGGGATTCTCGAGCAGCCACGGCTTGTTGCTGCCGCGCCCGTCGTGGTACTGGCTCGTCGGGTACGGGAGGAAGAGGAACTCGCCGTCGCCGTCGAAGCTCGTGTCGCCGGGAGCCAGGTCCGCGGCGCCCGCCGAGAGCGCCGGGGCGGGCGCCGGGGCGGCGGGCTCGTACACCCCGCCCCGCTGCAGCGCGTCGCGCCAGAAGCCCTCGGCATCCCCGGCCCCGCGGCGCGAGGCCTCGGCGGTCCACGCCGAGCGCAGGTGCGCCTCGAAGCTCTGGGCGGTGAAGCCGGCCAGCGGGCCCCCGACCGCGCGGGCCGCGGCGAGCAGCACGTCGCCGGTGTGCATCCCGGGCTTCACCGGCTCCATGACCGGCTGCATCAGCCCCAGCACGCCGGGCCGCGGCGCGCGGTCATCCCAGCGCTCGAGGGCGTGCAGGTTGGGCAGGATCAGGTCGCACGCCGCCGCGGTCTCGTCCATGACGTTCGCGGTCGAGACCTTGAAGCCGACCTTGGCGAAGGTCGCCGCGAAGTTGCCGGACTTGGGGAGCGCGTAGAGCGGGTTGGCCTCGTGCACCAGGATCACCGCGACCTCGCCGCGATCCATCGACTGGAAGAGCTCCTGCACGGTACCGTAGTCGTTGCCGGCCGCGGGGCCGTCGCCGAAGCGCACCGTCGTGCCGATGCTGCCGGCGGCGATGTTCGCCAGGTTGGTCGCGCGGCAGAGGTCGATCGCCCCGCGGTGCTGGGCGGCGATCCCGCCCGCCACGGCCAGCGGCGCGGACGCCGCGGCGAACTCCTCCGCCACGTGGGCCAGCCGCTCGGCGGGGATCCCGGTCCGCTCGGCCGCAGCCTCCGGCGTGTAGGCCGCGAGCTGGGCAGCGAGCGGCGAGCCGTGGTGCATCGCGGCGGCGCGCGCCAGGCAGAGGGCGACCCAGATCTCGGTCCCCGCCGGGACGTCGAGCCACTCGTCGGCATTCGCCGCGGTGAGGTTCATCCGCGGCCCGACATAGACATGCTTCGCCATCGTCCCGTTGCCGTAGCCGTGGGCCTCGGCGAACCCGCGCTGCTGCTGGACGGTCGCACCCCAGGTCTCGAGGAAGTCGGCCCCGAACGAGACGAGGTAATCGGCCGCGGCGAAGTCGTGACTGGGCAGCTCGTAGCGGCCCCAGGTCCGGAAGTTTGCCGTCCGCTCGGCCTCGCGCCCGAAGGCCTCCCAGCGCACCGACCGACCACCGAGGGCCCCGACCATGTCATCGAGCAGGGTGGAGAAGGTCGAGGGGCCGTAGCCGTTGATCGCGGCGACCCGGCCATTCGCGGTGCCGAGCTGGGCGGCGAGCCGGGCGATCGCGTCGTCCCAGGTGATCTCGTCGAAGCCGCCGGCGGCGTTCCGCGCCATCGGCGCGCCGATCCGGTCCGGGTGGTAGAGCGCCTGCAGCCCGGCCTGGCCACGGCTGCAGAGCGAGCCCGCGTTGACCGGGTGTGCCGGGTTGCCCTCGAGCTTGATCGCCCGGGCCTCGCGGGTGGTGACGTGCAGCCCGCACCCGGTGCTGCACTCCGCGCATGTCGAGGCGTAGGTCGTGGGCACGCCGGGCACCTGCTGCTCCGACTGCACCATGTAGGGCACCAGCTTCGCGATCCGGTCGGTGGAGCAGCCGCTCAGGGTCGCCGCCCCGGCCCCCGTCACCCCGAGGACCTTGAGGAACTGGCGCCGGCCGACCCCGTCAGGGGCGGCCTCGGTCATCTGCTGATCGTCAGGTCGCATGGTCATGTCAGAAGTGGCAGGCGGAGCAGTCACGAGTGACGTTGCGCTCGAGGTGGCAATTGATGCAGAAGCCCATGTTGTTCACGTTGTTCACCTGGTACACCTGGGGCATCCGCGCCACGTTGCCGTGGCAGGTCGCGCAGGCATTGTCCCCCAACGCCTTGATGTGGCGCATGTGGGGGAAGTGCACGTGCCGCGCGACGTTGTGGATCCGGACCCACTCGACCGGCGTCCCCGCGGCCCACGCGTCCTTCAGCTTCTGGATCTCGGCCTGGTTCGCCGGGTCGCGACCCGCGACCAGCGCGTGGCACCCCATGCAGGTCTGCATGCTCGGGATGCCGGGCTCCGACGAGACCGCCACCGAGTAGTGGCAGTACTGGCACTGCATCTGGAGCTCGCCCGCATGGATGTCATGCCGGAAGAAGATCGGCTGGCGCGGCCCCTTCAGGCCGGCCGAATCGGCCGCCGAGAGCGGCGCCGGACCGGTGGAAGGCTGCTGGGCGTCCGAGGACGAGATGCCGGTGGCGAGCGCTGCCGCCACTGCCACCATCCCGACGAGACCGAGGAGAGACCGCTTGAGCATATGAGCGTGTTCCGTGCTTGTGAACGAATTCACGAAGTCGCGAGCCCCGCAACAAGGGGGAGTCGTGGCCGCGACTCCCCCGCCGAACGCCAAAGGTACCCCGACCGCAAGGTCCGTTCAACTACGGGGGGATCCCATCACCCCCTTGCGGCGGAGGAAGTGGCCGATCTCCAGCCCGATCGCCCGGAACAGCCCGACCTCCCGGGCGTCGAGCGCGGCGCGGTAGATCACCTCGCGGAAGCCGCGCATGACCAGGGGCGCCTCCCGCTTCTTGAAGAACTCGATCCCGTGGAGCGCCGTCTCCCAGTCGCGGAACAGCGCCTCGACCTCGGCATGCGGGGCCGCCGGCGCGTCATGCCGGGGCGGCTTGAAGGGGATCTCGTCGCCGCCGCGCGCGAGCCAGCTCTCGTAGCAGTAGATCCCCGTCGCCTGGGCGAGGTTGAGCGAGGTGTAGGCCGGATTCGCACTGATCGTGACGAGGACATCGCAGCGGTCGAGTTCCTCGTTCTGCAGGCCGTGGTCCTCCCGGCCGGCGAGGATCCCGACCCGGCCGGCACCGGCGCGGGTGACGAGTTCCGCCGCGGCGTCGCGGGGCCGCAGCACGCGCCGCTTGGCGCTCCGCTCGCGGCCCGTCAGCGCCTGGACGTAGCTCAGGTCGGCGAGCGCGGCGTCGAGGTCGTCGAAGACCTGCATCGCGGCGATCACGTCGCCGGCGTGGTGGGCCACCCCCTCGAGTCGGTAGGGATCGAGCGAGCACTCCGGCCGCACCAGCCGAAGCTCGGTGATGCCGAAGTTCTTCGCGACCCGGATGCAGCTGGCGAGGTTGACGAGGTCCTGCACCGCGACCAGGACGAGGACCGGGGCCGTCGCCTCGACCGGGACGTCGCTCATCCGCGCAGCTCGACGCCGGCGGCCTGTTCCGCCTGCCGGATCGGATCGAGGTAGTCGGCGGCCTCGCCGAGCAGGGTGCGGAGCTCGGCGCACCGCGCCGTGACGAACGCGAGGACGGGGTCCTCGGTCCCCGCCGCCGCCGCCACGCCGTGGGCGATCCCCGCGTCCTTGGCGAGGAGGGCGAGTCGGAAGAGGGGCGGATAGGTCCCGGTGAGGACCCGCTCGGGCACCAGCACCTCGGTGACGAACGACCGGCCGCTGGAGGCGTTCAGCACCTCGACCGCATCCCGCGGGGCGATCCCCGCCCGCGCCAGCGCCACCAGTCCCTCGCCCGCCGCGAGGATGTTCACGGCGAGCAGCGCATTGTTGACGGCCTTCATCGCATGGCCGGCGCCGACCGGGCCGAGCCGGACGACCCTCGCGGCGAAGGGGGCGACGACCTCCCGCGCCCGCTCGACGTCCGCTTCGCTCCCGCCGCACATCACCGTCAGCTGGCCGGTCGCCGCGAGGGGCGGCCCCCCGCTCACCGGGGCATCGACGAAGCCGATCCCCCGCGCCTGCAGGCGCTCGGCGATCCGGCGCGACGTGACCGGGTCCCCCGAGGTGCAATCGACCAGCAGCGCCCCCGGCCGCAGTCCCGCCAGCAGCCCGTCCTCGCCGTCGAGCAGCGCCTCGACCTCCGCGCTGGTGGGGAGGCAGGTGACGATGGCGTCGGCGCCGTCGGCGAGCTCGCGCGGCGTGGCCGACACGTGCACGCCGTCGTGCGCGGCGGCGAACGCCGCGGCACGCGCGGCGGTCCGGTTCCACGCCCGCACCTCGTGCACCCCCGCGAGCCGCGCGGCCATCGGGGTCCCGATGGCGCCGAGTCCTGCAAAGCCGACCTTCATGACATCTTCCCCGGGTGAGTTCACCCGGAATCTAGGGTCCCCCACGCCAGGATCGCCCGTTGTCGACCCGCCTGATGCACGTGGACCTCGACGCCTTCTTCGTCGAGGTCTGCCGCCGCCATGACCCCGCGCTGGAGCGGGTGGAGCTGCTGATCGTCGGCGGCCGCCGGAATTCGCGCGGCGTGGTCCAGTCGGCGAGCTACGGGGCGCGCGCCTTCGGGGTGCGCAGCGGGATGCCGATCGGCGAGGCGGCGCGACGCTGCCCGGAGGCGACCTTCGTGAAGGGGGAGTTCGCCTGGTACCGCGACGCCTCCCGCGCGGTGCGCGCCGTGCTCGAGGCCCATGCCCCGCGAGTCGTGATGGTCGGACTCGACGAGGGCTATCTCGACTTCACCGGTACCGACCTGCTCCACCCCGTCTCGCTCCTCGGGCAGGCGACGGCGATCCGGACCGCCGTGCATCGCGAAGCGGGACTTGACTGCTCGATCGGGATCGGGCCGAACCGGATGATCGCCAAGATCGCCTCCGACTATGCCAAGCCGCGGGGCGTGTGCGAGGTGCGTCCCGGCTGGGAGCGCGGCTTCCTCGCCGGTCTCCCGCTGCGGGCGCTGCCGGGTATCGGCCCCAGGACCGCCGAGCGCCTCGCGGCGAGGGGCCTCACCGATGTCGCCCAGGTCCAGGAGATGGGCCTCGAGGCGCTCGCCGCGCTCGTCGGGCGCGACGAGGCGATCCACCTCGCCCGTCGCGCCGAGGGGCGCGGAAGCGCGCGGGTCCGGCCGCGCGAGCAGGCGAAGTCGGTCTCGCGGGAGACGACCTTTGCGGCGGACCTCCGTGATGCCGAGGCCCTCGACCGGGTCCTCGTGCTGCTCGTCGCCAAGGTCGCGGCCCAGCTGCGCGACGAGCGCCTGGTTGCCGGGGCACTCGTGCTCAAGCTCCGCCACGCCGACTTCCACACCATCACGCGGCGGCGGCGACTGCCGGCCGCGACGGCCGCCGATGCGCCGCTGCGCGAGGTCGCGCGCGCGCTGCTCTCCCCCGCCCTGCGCGAGGCACTCGCCCGCGGACAGGCGGTCCGCCTCCTCGGCGTCGCCGCCGTCGGCCTCGAGCCCACGCCGCTCGACGACCTGTTCGGTGGCGACGGGACCGGGCGCGAGCGCGATGTCACCCGCGCGGTGGATTCGGTGCGCGCCCGCTACGGCTTCGAGGCGATACGCCCCGCGCGGGTGATCCGGCCGCGGCAGCCGCCGCGCGAGCCGGGCAGCTAGCCCTCGCGGGCCACCAACTCGTGGAAGGCAGCGAGCAGCTGGCGGGTCACCGGTCCCGGACCGCGCGCGGCGAGGTCGCGCCCGTCGAGCGATCGGATCGGCACGACCTCGCTCGCCGTGCCCGTGAGGAATGCCTCGTCGGCGGTATAGACGTCGTAGCGGGTCAACGGCTCCTCGCGGACCGTCAATCCCGCCGCCTGCGCGAGCTCGATGATCGCGTCCCGGGTGACGCCCTTGAGGATCCCGACCCATGCCGGCGGGGTCCGCACCACCCCATCGGTCACCACGAACAGGTTCTGCCCCGACCCCTCGAGCACCTGGCCGGCCGCATCGAGCATCAGGACCTCGTCGGCCCCGGCCAGCGAGCCCTCGTGCTTCGCCATCACGTGCGGCAGGTAGTTGAGCGACTTGACGCGCGGCGAGAGCGCCTCGCGATGCGGCGCGGGAGTCCCGGCCGTGACGACGCGAATGCCGGCCTCGAACTTCTCGGGCGGGAACATCTTGAGCGTGGTCGCGATGATGATCAGCGACGGGGTCGGACACTTCCGGAGGTCGAGTCCGAGGTCGCCCGCCCCCCGGGTCAGCACGGTCCGCAGGTAGGCCTGCTCGAGCCCGGAGCGCCGAAGCACCTCCCGGTGCAGCTCGGCGAGTTCGTCGCGCGACTGCGGCACCGGCAGCAGGATGGCGCGCGCGGAGGCCTCGAGGCGGGCGAGATGCTCCACAAGCCGGAAGATCCGCCCGTTGTAGGCGCGCAACCCCTCGAAGACCCCGTCGCCGTAGAGCAGGCCGTGGTCCATGACGGAGATCCGGGCCGACGCCCGGTCGTGCCATTCCCCATCGATCCAGATGACGTCGGGCATGCTCCCTCCAGCGCGGTGGCTCGACCTGCGGGTGCCTCCAAGCTACCCTCCCCGCGCGCCGGCCGGGGTCCGATCCTATCTTCCAGCATCCCCCACCGGAGGCCCCCGATGGCCACAGCCGAAGGCCGCACGATCCCGTTCACCGGTCCGGAGGCGATCGACGTCGCCGTCCTCGAGACCTTCCCCTACGACGGCCCCAAGCAGGAAATCGTGACCGAGACCGACGAGTTCTCGGCGGTGTGCCCGTTCAGCGGGCTGCCCGATGTCGCGCGGCTCACCCTCAGCTACGTCCCCGGCGACCGCTGCATTGAACTCAAGTCGCTCAAGTACTACGTCATGAGCTACCGCAGCGTGGGGATCTTCCAGGAGCACGCGACGGCGCGGCTCGCGGAGGACCTGCAGCGCGTGCTCCAGGCCCGACGGCTGACGGTGACGACGCGCTACAACGTCCGCGGTGGCTTCCTGACCACCTGCTCGGTGACCTTGCCCTGAACACCTTCGTCGAGCTCCAGGCCTCGCTCCTCGGCCGGTTCTCGCTGGAGCGCGAGCTGGGGCGCGGGGGGATGGGGACGGTGTGGCTCGCCCGCGACGTGCGACTCGATCGCCTCGTCGCGATCAAGGTGCTCCACCCCGACCTCGCGGCTGACCCCGTCGCGCGCGAGCGGTTCGTCGCCGAGGCACGGACGGCGGCGCGCCTCGCGCATCCGCACGTGGTGCCGGTCTTCGCGGTGGAGGCGGCGCACGACCCGCCGTTGATCGTGATGGCGCTGGTCGACGGCGAGACAGCGGCGGCACGGCTCGCCCGACGCGGCGCCCTCCCGGCGGCCGAGGTCGAGCGGATCCTCCGGGAGATCGCCTGGGCCCTCGGCTACGCCCATGCTGCGGGGGTGGTCCACCGCGACCTCACCCTCGCGAACATCCTCCTCGAGCGCGAGACCGGGCGCGCGCTGCTCGCCGACTTCGGCCTGGCCGTTGCCCGCGAGGCCCCCGATGGTTCGCCCGTCTTCGGCACCCCGGGCTACCTCGCCCCCGAGCTGATCCGGGGGGAGCTCGCCGATGCCCGCAGCGACCTCTACGCCCTCGGCGTGGTCGGGTACACCCTGCTCGCCGGCCGACCGCCGTTCCGGGGCGACTCGACCGGCGAGGTGCTCGCGCGGCACCTCGTCGCCGCGCCCGACCCGCTCGGGCCGCAGGCGGCAGGCGCCCCGCGACGCCTCGTCGAGCTGATCGAGACCTGTCTCGCAAAGGAACCCGCGCAGCGACCCCGCGATGCCGACGAGGTGCTCGCCCGGCTCGATCGCACGCCGGAGACCGTGGCGATCGCCCCGCCCCTGGCCGACTGGTTCGCCCGCTGGGAGCGGATCCGCCCGATCTACGCCCTCGCCACGCCGATCCTCGGGCTGCAACCGTCGCTGCTGGTCTGGGGCTACTTCAGCAGCGGCCGCGCGCCGCTGCTCGCTGCGGCCGTGGTGACGACGCTCGCGTCGATGACCGCCATCCCGGTGGCGATCCACCTCGCCTCGGAAGTCTCCGCACTGCGGCGCCTGCAACACCACGGCTTCGGCATCGACGACATCCGCGCCGCGTGGCCGCACTGGGCCGCCCAACTGCAGGAGCGCTACGACCGCGACGGCCTCAGGCCGCTGGCGGGGCGGGTCATCTTCGACCTCACCGCGATCGGGGCGCTCCTGCTGGTCGTCACGTTCGGCTACGTCCTCCCGTTCGGCACCGAAGGCTACGTGCGCAGCGCGTTGCTGAGCATGGCGAGCACCCTCTTCCTCGCGGTGATGACCGGGGTCAGCGTCGGGGTCCTCGCGCCGGGCTTCCGGTTCAAGCCGACCGGCTGGTTCCGCCGGACCGTCGCCAGGTTCTGGCATTCCCGCGCCGCCTCGCTGGTGACCCGCCTCGCCGGGGCACGGCAGCACGACCGGCTCGCCGCGACCCAGACCCTGCACCGGAGCACCGAGCTGGTCCTCGGCCTCGCCATCGAGGAGATCTGGCGCAGTCTTCCGGTCGCGGTGCACCGCGAGGTCGGCGACGACGTGCCCACGATGGCCGCGACGCTGCGTCGGGCCGCGGAGGAGTTGCGCCACCTCGCCGAGCAGATGCGCGAGGCCGAGGCGCAGCTTCCGTTCGATGCACCGGAACGCATTGACCTCGCGGGCGAGCGGGAGCAGATCGAGGAGCAGCAGCGACAGGCGGTGGCCACGCTCGAGCGCCTGCGGCTGCAGTTGTTGCGGACGATGGCGGATCGCCGACCCACCGCGGACCTCACGACGCAACTCGAGCGCGCGCGCGAGCTGGAGCGCGACCTCGTCCGCGGCGTGATCGCCCACGACGAGGTCCGGCGCCTGCTGCGCGGCGCCGCGCGTCGCGGCGGTGCGGCGGCGCGAACGCCCACCCCGACGCCGGTCGGCGCATGACGTCGGCGATCCCGGCCGAGCTCCAGGACGCCCTCGCGGGGTCCCTCTCGATCGAGCGCGAGATCGGACGCGGCGGCATGGGCGTCGTCTACCTCGCGCGCGACGTGATGCTCGACCGTCCGCTCGCCCTGAAGGTGCTGCACCCGCACCTCGCCGCGGATCCGGAGCAGCGCGCCCGGTTCCTCCGGGAGGCCCGCACCGGTGCCCGGCTCTCCCACCCCCACATCGTCCCGATCTACGACGTCGGGGAGGCGGCAGGCCATGTCTGGTTCACCATGGCCTTCGTCGATGGCGAGTCGCTCGCGACGGTGCTGACGCGCCGCGGCACCCTGCCGGCCGCGACGGTCGAGCGCCTGCTGCGCGAGGTGGGCTGGGCCCTCGCCAACGCGCACCGCCGCGACGTGCTCCATCGCGACGTCTCGCTCGACAACATCCTGATCGAGCGCTCGACGGGCCGCGCCCTGCTGGCCGACTTCGGCATCGCCGCCCGGATCGAGGGCGGCAGCGCCGGACCGCTGATCGGCACGCCGGCCTACATGGCCCCGGAACTCGTCCACGGGGAACCCGCGTCCCCCCGATCCGATCTCTACGCCCTCGGCATCGTGGCGTGGAGTGCCCTGACCGGCTACCTCCCCTTCAGCGGGGACGATGCGGCCGAGGTGCTGCTGGCCCAGGTCCGCGACGAGGTACCCTCGCTGGCGCGCGCCGCCGCGGGGACCCCGTCCCGCCTGCGTCGGGCGATCGAGGCGGTGCTCGCGAAGGCACCCGACGAGCGCCCCGACTCGGTCGAGGCCTGGCTCGCCACGCTCGACGAACCGCGCCAGCGCCGGGCCCTGGCGCCGGTCCTCTCGCGCTGGGTCCGGGTGCGCGAGGCCGTCGCGCCGTACCGCGCGCTCGCGGCGACACTGCTCGCGATGTTTTCCGGCGTGGCCCTGCATCTCGCCTCGTTCGGTGGCGTGACCTCCTACTTCCTGCTGCTGGTTGCCTTCGGGGCCCTCCTGGTGCCGGGCCTGGCCATCCTGCAGGCGGGGCTCTCCTTGCGCGCGCTGCGGCTCGCCGCGCGCGAGGGCTTCCACCTCGAGGACCTGCGCCTCGGGCTCGAACAGGAACTGGCCGAACGACGCCGGGCCGGGCCCATCCTCCCCACCCGGTGGGGGCGAGTGATCCGCTGGACCGGTTCGATCCTGGGCATCGGCGCCGTCGTGGTGCTCGCCACCGCGGAGTCGTGGTACGAACTGCTGGCCGTCCTCCCGTTCACCCTGCGGCTGGTGGTCCAGGACATCCTAGTGTGGGTGGCGCGCTGGGGACTGGTGGCCTTCTGGCTCTCCCGCGGGGTGGGCGTCCTGCTCCCCGGTGTGGCCCGCCCCGCACTCGACGTCGGCTGGCGGCTGCGCCTGGCCTTCTGGCGGACGCGGGCCGCGGCTGGCCTGATGTGGCTCGCCCGCCTCGGGTTGCCGCGTGACCTCCTCCCCGAGACGACGCTCCATCGTCCCACCGAGTTGATGCTCGACCTCCAGATCGACGACTTGTGGCGGGCGCTGCCGGCCCCGACCCGGGAGGGGCTCGCCGAGCTGCCGGTGGTGGCGCGGGCCCTGCGCGAGCGGATCCGCGACCTGCGCGCACTCCTCGATCGGTTGGAGGACCCGACCACGGCGCGGAGCTCGGCCGACCTGGAACTGCGCGAGCGCCTCGAGCAGCGTCGCACCGAGGCCACGACCGCCCTCGAGCAGCTGCGCCTCGTCCTGCTCCGACTCAGCGGGAGCGCCGCGCCGGTGGGCGAACTGACCCACCACCTGCAGGAGGCGCGCGCGCTCGAGGCGGACCTCCTCGTCGACCTCGGCGCGCACCGCGCCGTGCGTCGTCTCGTCCGTCGGCCGACCCTCACGCCGAGCCCTGCCGCCTGACACTTCTCCGGACCCCACGGGCATGACGCGGTTCCTCCGCGAGGTGCCACGCACCGTCTGGGTCGTCGGGCTGATCTCGCTGCTGAACGATGCCGCATCCGACCTCATCTATCCGCTCCTGCCCCTCTACCTCGCGACCCTCGCCGGAGGTGGCCCCCGGGTCCTCGGCCTCATCGAGGGCGTCGCCGAGGCGACCGCATCGCTGCTCAAGCTGGCCTCCGGGGTGATCGTCGACCGGACCGGCCGCACCCGACCATGGATCATTGGCGGCTACGGACTGGCGGGGCTCAGTCGACCGCTGGTGGCCCTGACCACGGCCTGGCCGGTCGTCCTCCTGCTCCGGATGACGGACCGTCTGGGCAAGGGGCTGCGCAGTGCGCCACGTGACCTGCTGCTCGCCGCGAGCGTGAGCCCGGCCCGCCGCGGCCTGGCCTTCGGCATCCATCGCGCGATGGACAACGCGGGGGCGGTGCTCGGCCCGCTGGTCGCGGCCGCCCTGCTGGCGGCCGGCACGCCGATCCGGACGATCTTCGGCTACACGCTGCTCCCCGCCATCCTCTGCCTGGCGCTCACGTTCACCCTGCGCGAGCCCCCGGCGCTCCCGACCGCGGCCGCCGTCCGTCCACCGCGCGGCCGCCTCGCGGAGCTCCCACCGGCATTCCGGCGCTACCTCGTTGTGGTGGCGCTGTTCTCGCTCGGCAACTCCTCGAACATGTTCCTTCTCTGGCGGGCCACCGAACTCGGCGTGCCCGCCGGGCGGGTGCCGCTGCTCTGGGCCGCGATGTCCGCCGTGACAATGCTCGGCGTCGCCCCGCTGTCGGCGCTCTCGGATCGCTGGGGACGCCAGCGCCTCCTGGTGGCTGGGTACCTGTGCTACGGCATCACCTACCTTCTCCTCGGCCGACTCGCGACCGGGGGAGTGGGCCTGCTCCTGCTGTTCGGACTGTACGGGACCGTGCTCGCCGCCACCGAGGGGGTCGAGCGTGCGGTCGTGGCCGACCTCGTCGCGCCCGCGCAGCGGGGGAGCGGCTATGGCTGGTTCCACCTCACCACGGGAGTGACCCTCCTCCCCGCCTCGATCGGCTTCGGCTGGCTCTACCAAGCCGTCAACGCGGAGGTGGCGTTCGCGGTGGCGGGGGGCTGCGCGATCGCGGGCGCCGCGCTGCTGGCGACATGGGCCCGATTGCCGCGCGACATCCGCTAGCTTTCGGCATCCCCCAGGCCGCTCCGCAGGGAGGCCACGATGCCCGCAGCCACGCCCCGCCCCGCGCCCAGCGCATCCGAGGCCCGCGCCGTCGCCGAGGCCGCGCGCGAGACCGAATGGGCCAACCCCAGCTTCGTCCGTGAACTCTTCGCCGGACGGCTGCGACTCGACCTGATCGACCCGTTCCCGGAGCCGACACCCGAGGAGGTCGCCCGCGCCGTGCCGTTCCTGGCACGCCTCCGGGAATTCCTCCAGTCGCGCGTCGACAGCGATGCCATCGATCGCGATGGTCGCGTCCCGCCGGAGGTGGTCACCGCGCTGCGGGAGATGGGCGCCTTCGGCATCAAGATCCCCGAGGCATACGGCGGCCTCGGCCTCAGCCAGCTCATGTACACCCGCGCGATCGGCATGGTGACGTCACAGGACGGCTCGCTGACCGCGCTGCTCTCCGCCGCCCAATCCATCGGCGTCTCCGTGCCGCTGCTGCTCTTCGGGACCGAGGCGCAGAAGCAGCGCTATCTCCCCCGCCTCGCGGCGGGAGCGATCAGCGCCTTCGCCCTGACCGAGACCGGCGTCGGCTCCGACCCGGCCGGGCTCGCCACGACGGCGGTCCGCTCGACGGACGGCAGCCACTGGATCCTCAACGGCGAGAAGCTCTGGTGCACCAACGGGCCGGTCGCCGAACTGATGGTCGTGATGGCCAGGACGGGGACGCGCATCACGGCCTTCATCGTGGAGGCCGACTGGCCGGGCGTGGAGGTCGTGCACCGGCTGGAGTTCATGGGACTGCGCGCGATCGAGAACGGGGTGCTCCGCTTCACCGACGTGCGCGTGCCCGCGGAGAACGTGCTCTGGGGCGAGGGGAAGGGGCTCAAGCTCGCCCTCACCACCCTCAACACCGGCCGCCTCACGCTGCCGGCCTCCGCGGTCGCCGGCTGCAAGCGCGCGCTGCGCATCGCCCGGACCTGGGCCGCGGAGCGGGTGCAGTGGGGCCAGCCGATCGGCCGGCACGACGCGGTCGCCCAACTGCTCGGCCGGATGGCGGCCGACACCTTCGCGATGGAAGCGGTCAGCGATCTCGCCTCGCTGCTCGCCGATCGGGGCGACACCGACATCCGACTCGAGGCGGCGATCGCGAAGCTCTGGAACACCGAGATGGCCGACCGGATCATCGACGACTGCCTGCAGATCCGCGGCGGGCGCGGCTACGAGACGGCGGCCTCGCTCGCGCGCCGCGGCGAGCGCCCGGATCCGGTCGAGCGGATGTATCGCGACAACCGAATCAACCGCATCTTCGAGGGCTCCAGCGAGATCATGCGGCTGTTCATCGCGCGCGAGGCGGTCGACACCCACCTGCAGGTCGCCGGCGACCTGATCGATCCGCGCACGCCGCTGCCCGTGAAGGCGAGGGCGCTCGCGCGCGCCGCCTGGTTCTACCTGCGCTGGTACCCGCCGCTCTGGTTCGGCGGCCGCCGGTTCGCCTTCGGCCGATTCGGGGCACTGGCCGGACACATGGCGTTCGTCGAGCGTCGCGCGCGCCGGCTCGCCCGGACCCTGTTCCACGCGATGGTGCGCTTCGGACCGCGGCTCGAGCGCCGACAGATGGTGCTGTTCCGCCTCGTCGACGTGGGCGCCGAGCTGCTCGCGATGGCCGCCGCGCTCAGCCGCGCGCGCGCGCTGGCGACGCCGGAGGCCACCGAGCTCGCGGACATCTTCTGCCGCCACGCCCGGACCCGCGTCGACACCCTCTTCCGCGAGGCCTTCGGGCCGGACGACGAGGTCACCTGGCGGAGCGCCCAGCGCGTGGCGGCGGGCGAGCACGCCTGGCTGGAGGAGGGGCTCACCTGACCGGCGGCTCGAGGAACACGGCCGCGGTCATCGTCCCGGTCATGTTCGCGGTCGTGCGGAACATGTCGGGAATCGTGTCCACCCCGAGAAGGATGCCGAGCCCCTCGATCGGCACGCCCACCGCGAGGAGCACCGGCGCCATGATGAGCACCGAGCCGCCCGGGATCCCGGGGATGCTGAAGGTGAGCAGCACCGACGTCACGCCGATCGTCACGAGCTGCGCGCTGTCGAGGTCCACGCCGTAGAGTCGGGCGAGGAAGAGCACCCCGGTGGGGAGCAGCACCGCACTCCCCACCCGGTAGATGGAGGCACCGAAGGGCAGGAAGAATCCGGTCGCGCGCTCGCTCAGTCCCAGCTCGCGGGCGCCATCGATCATCGCCGGGAGGGCCGCCAGCGACGACCGCGCCGAGATCGCGATGCCCTGCGCCGGGGCCAGCGCGCGGGCGAAGGCCCGCATCGGCACGCCGCGCAGCGCGACGATCGGATACATCACCGCGATCACCAGCAGCGTCAGCGCGGCGAGCAGCAGCACATACGCCGCCACCGCGCCGAGGGCCGAGGTCCCCAACCGGAGGGCGAGCGGCACCGTGAGTCCGAAGACCCCGATCGGGGCGAGGGCCAGCACGCCGCGCACGACCACCAGCGTGACCGACCCGACCGCCTCGGCCCCCCGCTCGAGTCGCCCGCGCTGCGCAGGATCGAGCCGCCCGGCCGCCGCGGCGAACACGATCGTCGCCACGATGATCGGCAGCATCGCCCCGGAGGCCCCCGCCGCCACCAGGTTGTTGGGTACCAGCCCGATGAGCCACTCCCGAAAGCCGGGCATCGCTGCCGCGGGCGCGCTCGAGCCGGCGCGCAGCGCGTCGGCGGCGGCGGGGTCGATCGGGACCAGGGCGAGGATCGCCGGTGCGATCAGCAGGGTGGCCCCCGCGACGACCGCCAGCGAGATGGCGAAGAAGAGCACCCCGCGCGCGCCGAGCGCGCCGAGCCCGCCACCGCTGCTGCTCACCCCGGTGAAGAGCAACGTCACCACGAGCGGGAGGACCGTCATCTGCAGCGCGCGCGTCCAGAGCGTGCCCAGCGGCTCGACCACGGTCGCCACGACCTGCCATGAGGCCGGCAGGACGGTCGCCAACGCCATCCCGACGGCGAGGCCGAGACCGAGGCCGAGAAGGACACGGGTGGTGAGCGACATGGCGACTCCGGGAGGGGAAGAGGGCGGGACGACCACAAGAGCTAGCGACCTCCCGGCGATCGCGCCATCCTTGGAGCGCCTCGCTCCCGGACTCCCGATGCCCCGCTGGTCGATCCTGCATGCCTGCTCCGCCCTCCTGCTCGCTGCCTGCAGCGCGCCGGAGCACCCGCGCCCCACGCTCGCCACCGCATTCGACACCGTCGCGTGGCGCGAGGAACTCGCCGGGTGGGCCAGCGTCCGGGAGGACTGGCTCCCGAGTCCGTACGGCCCGCTCGCGCAGGTCGCCCTCTGCCGCGTCGATCCCGCGGGCCTGCCCGCAGTCATCGGCGGCGATCCCGACGCGACATGCCGGGTCCCCGGCGCCGCCGTCCCCGACACGGTCGGCCTGCTGGTCACGCGCGGTGACACGCTCTCGCTCCGTGACGTCGCACGGACCTTCTGGGTCGGCGAGCGCGCGATGCGCGAGGCCCGCGCCCTCGCCGTGCGCGACCGACCCGACCTCGACGGCGCGCTGGCCTGGCACGGCCCGATTCGCGTGAGCGCGCGATGGGCCGACGCGATGGTCACGGTCTGGGTGACCGACACCCTGGCCGAAGCGCGGCGCCACTTTGCCGGGATCACCCGATGGCCGCCAGACCCCGCCTGGCGATTCGAGGCGACCTTCGTTCCCTCCGCCGACGAGTGGCGCCAGGTGCCCACGGTCCGCGGCTTCGACCTGCCCCGGGAAGTCGCGGGGCGGCTGCATCTCGAGATCGGGGGGACAGCGCGCGACCTGGTGGCGTACAGCAAGGGGCGCGGCGCGCGGACCATGCTCGTGGTGATCCGCGATGCAACGAGCGGTGCCGGGAGCTACCCGGCCGGACGCTTCGTGGACGTCCCGCTGCCGGACTCGCTCGGTCGGACGGTGGTGGACTTCAATCTCGCGCGAAACCCCGACTGCGCGTTCACCCTCAGCTCACCGTGTCCGCTGCCGCCGCCGGAAAACCGGTTCACGCAGCCGATCGAGGCGGGCGAGCAGGCGTACGCCGACAGCCCAACCCTCCCGACGCCCGACTCGCGCTAGCTCATCCCCGGAATCGCCCGCCCATGGCAGGCGATGCACATCTCCGGGTTGCGGCGACGCAACCGCTCGGCGTCGAAGCCGGGACCATGCGGGTTGAAGCGACGCCCGCCCTGTGCCGAGTGGCAGACGGTGCAGTCGCGCTCGACGTGACAGGAGACGCAGGACTCCAGCGACTGTCGCGCCGCCTGGCCGTGGCCGACGAGAAACGCCCCCTTCGCGTCGTGATACGGCCCGGCCTGCAGCGTGTTGCGCGCACCGAGCCCGGCCTGGGCATGACAGGTCACGCAGAACTGCTGGGTGTTGTGGCAATCGGCACACGAGGTCTGCCGCGAGTACGCGGCCGCCGGGTGCCGCGTGAGGAACCCGGCAGGGTGATACTCGGCCCCTGTGCTCGGGCCTCCACGGTGACAGGTCAGGCACTCGGTGCGGACGTGGCAGGTCGCGCAGGCCTGCGGTTGCGACGACGCGTCGGGGCCGTGTCCCTCGCGGAACGCGGCGGTGTGACTGACCGGTGGCGTACGGGAGACGAGGGCGCCCGCGGCGCGTCCGGCTCCCGGCATCGGCAGCGCCCGCACCGCCCCCGGTGCGGGTGCCACGTGACAGGCCGTGCAGCTCGGCTGGGTGTGGCAGGTCGCGCAGGCGGCCCCCGCCCGGTCGGCCGCCCCACCGTGCGCGGTCACGAAGGTGGCCGCCCCGTGCGACGCCGGAGCCTCCAGCTCGGCGTGCAGCAGCAAGGACCGCCGGTCGGGCGCGAGCGCCTGGATCGCCGCGACCTCGGGCGCGTTGACATGGCACAACAGGCAGAACTCGCGCGCATGACAGGTGCTGCAGCTTGCCGAGACCGGCTGGGGGCGCCGCCCCCCGCGGGAGGCGGTGGCGAGCCGTCCGTGCCCCGCGAACGCGAACTCCGCGCTGTCGTGGGACGGCGGAGCCGGGAACGCGGCGATGCGCGCCTCCGGCAGGGCCACCGCCTGCGCCAGCGGGACGTGACACCGGGCGCACTCGCGATCGGTGGCGGCGAGGTGCGGCATCCCGGGCTCGTGGCAATCGACGCAGTCCTCGGCCCGCCCGCGCGTGACGGCGCCTCGCGGGCCATCCGGTTGGTGGCACGTCGCGCACGGGACCGAGTCACGAGTCTCGCGCCGATGGCTTGCATGCGCGAAGCGCAGGTTGGTCGGTGGCGAGGACGTGGGCGGCGCCCACTCGACGACCGCTTCCACCGTCCCGTCGTGACAGGTCGCACAGTTCGCGGCCGTGGGCCAGATCGCTGACCCCTCCTCGGCGGCCCCGAGGTGGCAGGTCGTGCAGGAACCTGGGAAGAGCCCGACGTGCTCGTCGTGATCGAACGCTGGCCCACTCGGGCGGGCGTCGGCAATTCGCCACCCCGCAGCGGCCAGCAGCAGGACGGCGGCGGCGAGCACCGTGCGCGAACGCCCGATCATGGCCGTGCTCCCCGCACCGCGCGCGGCAGCGGCAGGCGGTCGGCGGACGAGCCGATCAGGAAGCTGAACCGCGCCGAGAGCCGGACCTGGTCCCACGAGATCGCCGCCGCATCGGGGCGGTCCCGGTCCTCATGGTACGTCGATCCGCTGAGGTCGAAGCGCCAGCCTGCCTCGGGGCGGTAGCTGGCGTCCACGCCGTAGCTCGTCACCGTGGCGTCGTTGAAGCGGAGTTCCAGCGGGCGCCGCAGCCGCGCGGCGTGCGCGCCGACCGTGAGGGCATCCGTCGGCCGGAACGTGACCCGGCCGTCATAGCCAAGGGCCGCAGCCCCGGGCCCGAACTCAGCCTGGTGCCCGGCATCGATCGTCCAGCGGGGCGTGGCCCGCCAGCTGATCCCGGTCGTGTAGCGCCAGCCACGATCCTCGACATCGACGGTCGGCGTCGCGGTCTCGGTGTCCTCGAAGCGATAGCGCTCCCCGCGCGCGTGCAGCGTCACGCTCGGCATTGGCGTGACGTCGACCGCCCCGTGCCACGCCTGGTAGGCCACCGGGCTGAAGGCGCCCCAGATCGTCCAGAGGTTGAAGAACGGTCGGTAGTGCCGGCCACCGACGGTCACCGCGACCCGCTGGCCCAGCCAGCTCAGCGCAACATCCGCCGTGCCGAGCTGGCCGAACGCGAGGTCGTAGGTGCCACCGGAGGTGAGCCGGATGCGCGACACCGGTCGGAGGGTCAGCGCTGCAGAGGCACGCTCCGAGACGAAGTAGTCGACCGCGGGGTCGATCTCGCGACGGTACTCGGCATGCACGTCGACCCGGCTGCCGTTCCACCCCGCCTCGACACCAGCGACGACCTGGCGATCACGGGGCTGGAAATCGTCGAGCGGGTTGAGGGCCGGATCGGTGACCGGCACCGCGATCCCCCGGGCCAAACCCCACCCCGCGTACCCACCGACCTCCCATCCGCCGCTCGAGCGGAGGACGACCCGTCCGCCATCGAGGCCGTACGCGCCGAGCCGCCCGAGGAGGAACTGCCGGCCGGCCCGGACGGTGATGGACCGCCGGGCATACTCCAGGTACCCCTCGTCGAGCAGGAGGTCGGGCTGCGCCGCCGGCCAGACGATCTCCTCGCCGCGCAGGTCGTGCGCGAGTCGCACGTTCACCCGGGCGCTCAGCCCGTTCACGCCAAGACCCCAGAGCGCGAGGTCGGCCCGGGTGACCCACGGGACCCCGCGCTGGATCGCGCCGGCGCGATAGAAGAAGCAGGTGCGCCCCTGACAGCGGGCCGCATGCCCGTCGGGCGTGAGGAAGCCGCCATCCGGCTGGGCAATGACGTCGGTCGCGGGGATGCTGTCCTCCGCGACCCCGCGCCAGGCCACGCTCTCGAGGCGCGAGTCGAGTCGCACCCGGTACCCCTGCCCCGCCAGCGGGACCATCGCCGTGGCCAGCAGGCCCACCAGCCCGCTCCATCGGTGGAGGGCGGTCATCGCGGCGTTCCTCCGACGAGTCGGGCCCGGAAGTCCGCCGGCGATGCGAGGAAGTGACAGGTCGTGCACTCGCGCGGGGCGTAGTGCTCCGCCTGCTGCGGCTGATGGCAGGTCAGGCAGAAGCTGCGATCCGGCGTCAGTTCGCGGACCGTGCTCGCGGTGTGGCAGGCGTCACAGGCGCGGTGCGAGGCGGCAACATCGTCCGCGTGTGCGGTCGTCAGCTCACGGCCACTGTGGCAGCTCGCGCAGGCGCGCCCCTCGGCGTGGTGCTCGGCATGGCACTCCGTGCAGCTGCGGACCGCCGCCGTGGGTGCGAGCGAGACCGGCGTCGTGTGGCACGCCACGCAGGTCAGCGAGTCGTGGACCTCGTGCGCGAAGGCCACCTCTCGCGTGCGGGCCGGATGCTCGGGTACAGTGACCGACACCGGGACGTTCAGCGGCGTCGCCAGTGCCGTCCGGGCATGACAGCGGGCGCAATCGTTTGTCCGTGGGGCCTGGTGGTGGCAGATGTCGCATCCACGTGGCTGGGCGAAAGTCAGCGTGTTGCCGCGCTGGGTGACCGGCGGCACGTGGCAGGTGATGCAGGAGAGACTGGTGTGGCGGGCGTGCGGGAAGGTGTCGACCGCGGGAGGCGGCAGCGCCGAGGTGCGGATCGGTGGCCGGAGGTCGGGCGGGGGCACATCGCCCTTGCCGCGGACCGGGGAATCGTCCTCCGGGACCGGGGCGACCACCGGATGCCCGGAGGGGCCCGGACCCGCGACCACCGGCGCGTGGCGCACCGAGGGCGCCGAGGCGACGTCGCGCAGCGCCCGGGTCGTGTCGAACGGCAGCGGCGGCCGGAGGGTGCCGTCGCCGGCGCGCACCGCCTCGTGACACGCCACGCAATCGCTCGCATCGACCTTCGCGGCGTGGGCCTGGTGACAGGTCAGGCACTGCTCGCCAACGGCACGATGGGCGGTGCCGGTGTGGAAGGGGGTGCTCCGCCAGTCGGCGTGGCAGCCGGCTTCCGTGCACGTCTTGCCAGCCTCCTGCGGGGTCTCCTGCGTGTGCGGATTGTGGCAGGTTCCGCAGGTGCCGCCGTGCGGGTCACGGGAGACGTCGAACTCGCCCAGTCGCTCCTTCATCTGGTGGCAACTGGTGCACTCCTTCACGCCGGGGCGCAGCGTCCCGGCCGCCGAGTCGCGCGTGGCGAGCAGCGGCACCTCGGCGGTGAACTGGTGGCAGGTGTTGCAGTGCCACGTCGTCTGCTCCGCCATCTTGCCGAGGGTGATCTTCAGGTTCTCGTGGCAGCCGGACTGGCCACAGGTCTGGCTCGCGGGCAGGAAGGCATGCACCTCCGCCCCGTGGCAGGTCACGCACTGCACGTCCTTCAGGGCGGTGGAATCGGACTCGAGGTGGGTCCGATGCCCGGCCGTGGTCGCGATGCGCTCCCAGTCCTCGCTCCCGCTGTTGACCTCGTGGCAGGTCTCGCAGCGCGCGTTCGGCACCGGTGCGTGCTCGGGGATGTCCTGCGGCCGGTTTGCCACCCAGAGGACGAGCTGGCGCGTCGAGGCATACATCGACTGCTGGTGGCAATCATGGCATTGCAGGTCGCTGTGCTTGCCGGCATCGACGCTGAACTTGTTCCACGGCCCTTCCATCACGTGGCAGCTGACGCAGAAGCCGTTGTCGTGCTGCATGTACTCCCAGCTCGTCACCCCGGTGAACCCGACGAGGCCGAACACCGCGACCAGCACCACGCCCACGGCGGCCTTCATCCCGCGGTCGCGGGTGGTGAACCATTCCCGGAGGGCCTGGCGATGGGTCCAGACCCACCGGAGCGCGACGAACGCGAGGGCACCGCCGAGGACGATGGCGAGGAGCCAGGCCCAGAGCGGGGCGTTGAAGATGATCCGCAGGATGACCGAAACCCCTCCCGGGAGGGGAGGGGCTTCGGTGGGAATGCCCTGCTGGAATCGGGCGAGCGAGGAGTCCCCGGCCTGGGCGACCTCCTGGATCAGGGCCAGCACGCGCGACGCCTCGCTGCCCGGGGCCGGGGCCTAGCGGCCGTGGCCGGTGCGGAACAGCCCGGGCTGCCGCCGACGCACCGCGTCGATCGACTCCTGCACCAGCCCGGCGACGCCCGGATCGCGCAGCGACACGCCGTAGGTCTGCTGCAGCTCGGTGATGTTCGCCGCGAGCAGCGCCTTGGCCAGGAAGGGGTTGTGGACGGCCAGCGACTTGTCGCCGTTGCCGTAGCGCCCCTCGCCGAAGAGCTTGACGTTGAACTCGGCGCCGTCGGCGGGCGAGATCACGTTGTCGCTCGGGTTGATCGCCCCCGGGAAGTCCCGCTTGATGATCGCCAGCATCCCGCCATCGGTCGGGGCCGCGTCGATCGTCTCGTTGTTGTTGCTGTCGATCCAGAGCTGGTCGGCGAGCTGGTTCATCTGGGTGCGGAGCGAGAACAGCGCCGTCGAGGCGACCGCCTGGGTCGCGTGGCAGCCCGCGCCGACGCAGCTCGCGAAGGTCCGCGACGTGGTGTTGTAGTCACAGCCGCTGTTCCCGGTCGGCACGCCCTGCCCATCGACGCACGGCAGCGCACCGAAGGTGTGGCCGACCGCCTGGAAGACGAAGCCACCCTGGGCGTCGTTCACCGTGAACTTGTTCACGTGGCAGGTGGCGCACAGCCGCGGATTGGCCTCGGATCCGTGGGTGGAGACGATCTCGTCCTCGGGCGAGACGAAGCCCGCCGGCCGGTAGCCCGCCAGCCCCACCACCGCCGCGCCCTGCGGGGCGTGCGGCGCGTTGCCGCGGCTGCTGCCGCCGCTCGGCTCGATCTTCCGGAGGTGGCACTGCATGCAGAGGTTCACCTCGGGATCCGGGTTGTCGACCGGCAGCCGGAGCTGGCCGGGATTCCGGTCCGCGTGCGGATCATGGCAGACGGTGCAGGTCGTCGGCCAGGGCTCCGTGTCGCCCTTGTCGCGGAAGACCGGATCCTGCCCGGAGAAGCGCAGCAGCGCCGTCTTCCCCTCGTGGCACGAGGCGCAGGAGGCGTTGCCCACGGTGTGGGACTCGACCTGCGAGTGGCGCGACAGCTTCCACTGCTCGACGAACGGGTGGTGGGTCCCCTCGTGGCAGGCCGCGCAGCTGGAACCGTCGTCGGTCAGGTTGGCGTTCGCCAGCGGGACGTTGGCCGCGACCTCCGGGTTCTGCACGTGGGCCAGCCCCGGCCCGTGGCACGCCTCGCACTGCACGTCGTGATACACCTCGTCCTGCGTCGCGTCGTAGCCGGTCGTCCCCGTGGCGATGTTGCCGTTCGAGTTGACGCTGTGACACGACTTGCAGAACTCCTGGGCCGTCGCCGGCAGCGTCGCGTAGGCGTCGGCGTGCCGGGTCGTGACCCAGTCGGACTGGTGGCCGACGTGGCAGTTGCCGCACGTCGTCGCCTTGGACGAGGCGGTGTAGTAGCCCAGGAATCCCGCCGCGGCCGCGACCGGCTCGTTGAACGGCTCCCGATCGCGATAGACGATCGTTTCGCTCGTGCAGGCGGCGAGCAGGTACGCTGGGGCGGCGGCGGCAAGGAGGGTGCGAATCAGACCGGTCGTGCGCATGGCGGCACCTCAGGAAAGCAGCGAGGAACGCGACGGAATGGCTGGCTCCGTAGAATTACGGTAGGAAGCGATGCGCGTGCCCGCAAGTCCCGTCTCCGCGCACGTTTGCGCTCGGGAATGTCCCTGATCCGACTCCCCTTTGCGCGAACCGCGCCATGTCGCCGAAATCGCCGGATCGCCAGTCACGACACGGCAAAATCCCGACCCGAATGTCAGGAATTCGAAGTGCGCGCGAACCGATTGACGATCTGGTGATGAGGAATTCGGTGCAGCGTTCCCGTCGGGTCGACGCGCACCCGGCGGGTGCGTCAGCCACCCGCCCGCAGCGCCGCGGCCTGGCGCAGGACGGCGTCCTCACCGGTGCCCTCGATCCAGGCCGCGGGCCAGGTCGCGATCCCGTCGCGGGCCCCGAGGAGTCCGCCGAGCACCGCACCGGCATCGGGGGAGATCCCGCCGGTGGTCGCCATCGCCTCGAGCACCTCGATGGCCCGCGGTCGGTGATGGGCGTGCCAGAGCGCCCAGCAGCCGACCTCGATGGCGTCGGCCTGACCGGCACGCGGCGGGGGTGGGGCGCGACGCGGGTCGCGTGCGATCGCCTGCACGCGTCCGAAGAGCGCCTCGGCGGCCTCGTTCGCCCGCAGCATGCCGAGGACGTCGGCGATGAAGTCCCGCCGCCCCTGGAGGAAGTTCCCCGCGGCCAGCACGACGGCAACCGCCATGAGCCCACCCTCCGGGGTCGGGTCGAGCAGCCGGGCGGTGTGGAAGGTGCCGGCGACCATCGTGCGCGGTGACCCGACGGCAAGGGCGGCGGGAAGCGTGGCGGCGAGGGCCGCCGCGGTCGACCGACCCTGTTCCCCGAGCGGGGCGTCGAAGGAGGCGAGGTGTGCCAGCGCCTCGACCAGCCCGGCGTCGGCATCGAGCCCGTCCTCGCGCCACCAGGCGACCCAGCGGTGGGAGAGCCGCTGCAGGTCCACCCCGCCGCCGAGCAGCTCCTCGAGCAGCCCATCGGCGAGGGCGACAGCGGCCCGCCGGCGTCCGGCGGGAGGAGCGAGCGGCACGACGCCATCGGCGAGCGCCGCGCGGACCGCCGGTGCATCGGTGGCGCCGGCGGTACGGGCGGCCAGCGCCGCGCCCACCGCCGCGCCCACGAGGAAGCCGACCCGGCGCTCGTCGGGCGCGAGGGAAAGGGAACCGGTCATGGCCCAATCCAAGGCGGGCCGGGGCCGCCGCCGCAACCCCTGCCGGCCCGTGTATCTTGCGGGACGCGCCGTTCCGGCCCTCTCGCGACCTTCAGCACCCCAAGGATGACCCGTGGCCAGCGACACCCTCACCATCACCGACAATCGCACCGGGAAGCAGTACGACCTCCCGATCACCGACGACACGATCCGCGCCACCGACCTGCGCCAGATCAAGGTCCGCGACGACGACTTCGGCCTGATGACCTATGACCCGGCGTTCATGAACACCGCCGCGTGCCGGAGCACCATCACCTTCATCGACGGCGACAAGGGCATCCTGCGCTACCGGGGCTACCCGATCGACCAGCTCGCCGAGCAGAGCAGCTTCCTCGAGGTCGCCTACCTCCTCGTCGAGGGCGAGCTGCCGACCGCGGAACAGTTGCACCGGTGGACCGAGGACATCCGCTACCACACCTACGTCCACACCAACGTCATCAAGTTCCTCGAGGGCTTCCGCTACGACGCCCACCCGATGGGGATGCTCCTCGGCGCCGTCGGCGCGCTCTCGACGTTCTATCCCGACGCGAAGGACGTCCACGACCCGGCCAACCGCTACATCCAGCGGATCCGCCTGATGGCGAAGCTGCCGACCATCGCCTCCTTCTGCTTCCGGCACTCCCGGGGGCTGCCCTACGAGTTCCCGCGCAACGACCTCGACTACATCGGGAACTTCGTCAATATGACCTTCAGCATCGGCGGGCAGCACGAGCCGAACCCGGTGCTGCAGCGGGCGCTCGAGATCCTCCTCATCCTCCACGCCGACCACGAGCAGAACTGCTCCACGAGCGCCGTCCGCGCCGTCGGCTCCTCGGGCGTCGACCCCTTCTCGGCCGTCTCCGCCGGCATCGCCGCGCTCTACGGCCCGCTCCACGGCGGCGCCAACGAGGCCGTGCTCCGGATGCTCGACGAGATCGGGACCAAGGCGCAGATTCCCGCCTTCATCGAGCGGGTGAAGCGGGGCGAGGGACGCCTGATGGGGTTCGGCCACCGGGTGTACAAGTCGTACGACCCGCGGGCCAAGCTGATCAAGCGCACCGCCGACGAGGTCTTCGCCGAGACCGGGCTCAACCCGAAGCTCGAGGTCGCCCTGGAGCTCGAGCGGATCGCCCTCGAGGACGACTACTTCATCTCGCGGAAGCTCTACCCCAACGTCGACTTCTACTCCGGCCTCATCTACCAGGCGATGGGCTACCCGACCGACTACTTCACGGTCCTCTTCTCGCTCGGACGCCTCCCCGGCTGGCTGGCGCAGTGGGAGGAGATGATCACCGACAAGGAGCAGAAGATCGCCCGGCCCCGGCAGATCTACGTCGGCAAGGACGAGCGGGCGTTCGTCCCGATCGGCGAGCGATAGACGAGAAGCGAGAAGCGAGAGGCGAGAAGCGATCCCACTTCGCTTCTCGCCTCTCGCTTCTCGCTTCTCGTCTCTGCCCTACCCCTCCCCTTCCAGGTAGGTGTACCCCTCCAGCCCGGCCACGAAGTCGGCGATGTATGCGTTCGACTCCTGGCGGCTGAGCCCGGGCGCGCGCGCCACCTTGCGCCGGAACGTCGCCAGCAGGTCCGGGGCGTGGAACTGCACGTAGGTGAGCACCTCGGTCACCGTGTCGCCGTGGACCAGGTCGGTGACCTCGTAGCCGTCCGGCGTGGTCCGGACGTGCACCGCGTTGGTGTCGCCGAACAGGTTGTGGAGGTCGCCGAGGATCTCCTGGTACGCACCGGTGAGGAAGATCCCCAGGATGTACGGCTCGTCCTCGCGCCAGGGGTGGAGCTCGAGCGAGGGCTTCCCCTTGCGGCCCCCCGTGAACCGGTCGATCACCCCGTCGGAGTCGCAGGTCACGTCCTGGATCGTGCCGCGGCGCGACGGCACCTCGTCGAGGCGGTGGATCGGCATGATCGGGAAGAGCTGGTCGATCGCCCAGTTGTCGGGCAGCGACTGGAACAGCGAGAAGTTGCAGAAGTAGCGGTCCACCAGGGTGCTCTCGAGGTGGGCGACCAGCTCGGGGTACGACGCGCGGTCATCGCCCACCGCGGCGGCGAGGGCGTTGAGGATCATGAGGTAGAGCTGTTCCGCGTGGGCTCGGTCGCGCAGCGAGAAGATGCCGCTGGCGAAGTACTCCTGGGCGCGCTCCTTGGCGAAGACGGCGTCGTGGAAGGTCTCCTCGATGCGCTCCTCCCCCACGGCGCCGAGGGTTTCCTGCAGCTCGACCAGCAGCGGGTGGGCGTCGTCCGCGAGCGTCACGGTGTGCGGCGCCTGCAGCGACTCGCAGTCGATCACGTTGATGAGCAGCATCGCGTGGTGGGCCGTGATCGCCCGCCCCGATTCGCTCACCAGGTCCGGCATCGGCACCTCCTCGGTGCGGCAGATGCCGCCGATGGTGTACACGACGTCGTTGGCGTACTCGCGCATCGTGTAGTTCATCGACGCCGGGCGGATCGAGCGTGAGCCGTCGTAGTCCACCCCCAGCCCGCCGCCGACATCGACCACCTCGATGCCGAACCCCATCTTGCGGAGCTCGACGTAGTAGCGCCCGACCTCCTCCAGTCCGGCCTTCACGAAGCGGATGTCGGTGATCTGGCTGCCAAGATGGAAGTGCACCAGCTTGAGGATGTCCTGGCGCCCCTCCGCCGTGAGGCGGTCGAGGAGCTGCATGAGCTCGACCGCCGAGAGGCCGAACTTCGACTTCTCCCCGCCGCTCTTCGCCCAGCGGCCCGACCCTTCCGTGGCGAGCTTGATCCGCACCCCGACGGTGGGCGTCACCCCCATCTCGGCCGCGACCCGGAGCAGCACGTCGAGCTCGTTGACCTGCTCGAGGACGATGATCACCCGGTGCCCGAGCTGCTGGCCGATCAGGGCGAGGCGCATGAACTCCTCGTCCTTGTAGCCGTTGCAGATGATCGTGTGGCCGTTCGACTCGTTGAGGCCCAGCACGGCCATGAGCTCCGGCTTCGAGCCGCACTCGAGGCCCACCCCGTACGGCGTCCCGAACTCGACGATCTCCTGGATCACGTGGCGCTGCTGGTTGACCTTCACCGGATAGACGGTGGTGTACTTCCCCTCGTAGCCGAACTCGTCGATGGCCCGGGTAAACCGGTCGGCGAGTTCCGCGATCCGGCTGCGCAGGATGTCGCTGAAGCGGAGCAGCAACGGGAGGCCGACCCCCTGCTCGCTGAGGTCCATCGCCATCTGGTACAGGTCCACGCCCTGCTCGGAGCTGCCATCCGGGTGCACCGTGACGTGGCCCTCCGGATTGATCCGGAAGTAGCCGAGCCCCCATCCGTTCATGTTGTAGAGGACGCGGCTGTCGTCGATCGTCCAGTCGGACGCCGCCGCGAGGGGCGGCTGCTGGACCGGGGTGGTGGGGATGGACATCGGGCGGCGCCTCCTCGGGGCGGAATCAGGGCCAAGCCTACAAGTGTAATGTTCACCGGGCGGCAGGAACAGCGCAGATCCCGCTCGGCGCGACAGGCGTACCCCGGGAACACCCCGGAGACTGGAGGCGACGTGCAGGGAGCGGTGATGCTGGTGCTGGGCGCGACAGGGGCCGTCGGGTCGGCGACGTGCCGCCGCCTCGTGGCACGCGGGGCCACGGTGGTCGCGGCCGGTCGCTCGGCGACCGACCTGGAGGCCCTGGCAGCCGAGACCGGCGTGGCCACCCGGGCGCTCGACGTGCTCCAGCCCGGCGCCGTCGAGGCGCTCGTGGCGGAGGTGCGCGAGACGCACGGCCGCCTCGACGGCACGGCCCTGCTCGTCGGGTCGATCCTCCTCAAGCCGGCCCACCTGACCCGCGACGAGGAGTTCGAGGAGACCTTGCGGCTCAACCTGTGGCCCGCATTCCACCTCGTGAAGGCGGCGGGGCGCGCCATGGCGGCGACCGGGGGCGCGGTGGTGCTGGTCTCGACCGCGGCGGCATCGACCGGACTGCCGAACCACGAGGCGATCGCCGCGGCCAAGGCCGGCGTGGAGGGACTCGCCCGCTCGGCGGCGGCAACCTATGCCCCGCGGGGGATCCGCGTGAACGTCGTGGCCCCGGGTCTCGTCGAGGCGAAGATGTCGGCCCGCCTCTTCGCGAGTGCCCCCGCCCGCGAGGCCTCGCTCGCCATGCACCCGCTCGGGCGTCTCGGCCAACCGGAGGACGTCGCGAGCGCGGTCTGCTGGCTGCTCGATCCCGAACAGTCCTGGGTCACCGGCCAGGTGATCGGCGTCGATGGCGGGCTCGCCCATCTCAAGGGACGCAACGGGTGACGCACGACCCGGTGATCGTGGTCGGCGCCGGCCTTGCCGGCCTCGCGGCGGCCCGCCGCCTCGTCGAGGCCGGCGTCGCCGTGCGGGTCGTCGAGGCGAGCGACGGCGTCGGTGGCCGGGTGCGAACCGACGACGTCGGCGGTTTCCGCCTCGACCGCGGCTTCCAGGTCCTGCTCACCGCGTACCCCGAGTGCCAACGCGTCCTCGACTACCCCGCGCTCGACCTGCGCCCCTTCGACCCGGGCGCCACGATCCGGCTCCGCGGGCGCTGGGTGCGCGTCGTCGATCCGTTCCGCCGGCCCATCGCGGCGCTGCAGGCGCTGGGGGACGGCTTCGGCACCTGGTCCGATCGATTCGCGATCCTCTCCCTCCGCCGGAATGTCCTGCGCGCCTCCCTCGCCGAACTCCAGGCGCGGCCCGACGAGGCGCTCCACGCGCGACTGGCGGCGGTCGGCTTCAGCGAGGAGTTCACGCGCGCCTTCCTCGAACCCTGGCTCGGCGGGATCTTTCTCGGTCGGGACCTCGAGGTGAGTCGACGGGCGTTCGACTTCGTGTTCCGGATGCTCGCCATGGGCGACACCGCCATCCCGCGGGACGGGATCGGGGCGATATCGGCCCAGCTCGCCCGCGCCCTCCCCGCGGGCACGGTCACCTGTGGGGCGCGAGTCGCAACCCTCGAGGCGCGCGACGTCCGGCTCGACGATGGCAGCACGTTGGCGGCCGAGGCCGTGATCGTCGCGACCGAGGGCGACGAGGCGCACCGTCTCCTCGACCTCCCGCCACCGCCCGTGCCCCGCGGCGCCATCTCCCTTCATTTCGCCGCCCCCGCACCACCGCGTCGCGGTCGGACGCTGCTGCTCAACGGCGATGGCGAGGGACCGATCAACTCGCTCGTCGTCCCGACCGAACTGAACCCCGCGCTGGCACCGGCGGGCCGGTCACTGATCCACGTGGCCTGCCTCCCGCCGCAGGAGCCGGACGACGCCCTGCTCCGCGACGCGGTGCGCACGCAGGCGCGTGCGTGGTTCGGGCCGCAGGTGGATGCATGGGAGCACCTGCGCACCGACCGGATCCGGTGGGCCCATCCCGACCAGGCCCCCGGTCGGCTCGAGCCGGTCGAGCGACCCGTGCGGCATGCCCCGGGCTGCTACGTGGCGGGCGATCATCGCGAGACGGCGACGCTCCACGGCGCGCTCCACAGCGGACGTCGAGCCGCCGAGGCGTTCCTCGCGGATCGGTCGGGCTGAGATGGGATGGTCACTCACCCTCGGCAGGGTCCGCGGGACGGTCATTCGCGTGCATGTCACGCTGCTGGTGTTCCTCGCGTGGTACGCCTGGCGCGGGTGGCAGGTGGCGGGGCCGCGTGGCGCGGTGGATCAGTTCGCCTTCCTCGCGCTGCTGTTCCTGTCGGTGCTGCTGCACGAGTTCGGGCACATCGGGGCGGCACGGCACTACGGCATCCCCACGCCGGATGTGCTGCTGACGCCGATTGGTGGATTGGCGCGGATCGCCCGGATGCCCGAGCGCCCGCGCGAGGAGCTGGTCATCGCGCTCGCCGGACCACTCGTCACCTTGGTGATCGCCCTCGTCCTCGGCGCCGGGATCGCACTCGGGATCGGCGGGGGCACCTTCCTGCCGGTGTCGTTCGACGATGTCTCGCTCTGGACCGCACTGGCGTGGACCAATGTGGTACTGCTGGTGTTCAACCTGATCCCCGCGTTCCCGATGGACGGCGGCCGCGTCCTCCGCGCCCTGCTGGCGGGGCGGCTCGGCATGGTGCGCGGCACCAGGATCGCCGTGCGTGTCGGGCAGGCCCTCGCCGTGGGGCTGGCGATCGTCGGGCTCCAGGGCAACGTCATGCTGGTGCTGATCGCCGCGTTCGTCTTCCTCGGGGCGGAAGCGGAGTACGCCGCGGTGCGCACTGGCCGGATCGGCGCCCCGGCCCGCCTGACCGACACGGATGTCCGCGTGATCCCGCTGGAGGCGACGGTGCGCGAGGCGCTGGCCCTGCACGACCGGGAGCCGCGCCGAACGCACGCGGTGGTCGATGGCGAGGGCCGATTCCACGGCCTCCTGACGGAGGGCGACCTGCTCCGTGCCCTGGCCGCGGGACGCGCCGACAGTGGCGTCGTCCAATGGCTCGCGCCCCCCGCGCGAACCGGAGTGATCGTCGCCGGCACCGATCCCGACGACGCCGTGCGCTCGCTCTTCGCGAGCGGGCGCGATGCCCTCGCCGTCGTCGATGGCCAGGGCCGGTTCCTGGGCCTGCTGACGCGCGACCGCGTCACCGACGTGCTGATGGCCGCCTCCCTCCGACCCGCTGACCCGCCCGGATGACCGAAATCCTGGTTGAACGGACCTCGATCCTCCCCGCCCCGATCGCGGCGGCCTGGGCATGGCACACGCGCGAGGGCGCCTTCGAGCGACTCACGCCGCCGTGGGAACGTGTCGAGGTGATCGCGCGCGACCCGCGCGGCCTCGTCGATGGGGCGGAGGTCAGCCTGCGGGTGCGCGTGGGGCCCCTCTCCCTCACATGGGTCGCTCGCCACAGCGTGCCGCACCCTGGACGCGGGTTCGACGACACGCAGGTGCGCGGCCCATTCGCGAGCTTCCACCACGCCCGCCGGCTCGAGTCGGCGAGTGCCGGCGAAACCATCCTGTCCGAATCGATCCGGGCGGTCCCCCCCCTTGGCCCGCTCGGCGCGCTCGGCGCGCCGGGCATTCGCTCGGTGCTCGAGCGGATGCTGCGGTGGCGCCACGACATCCTGCACGAGGACCTGGGTCTGCTCATGGCCACTCCAGCTGCCCCGATGCGCATCGCCATCACCGGCGCGACCGGCCTGGTCGGCCGCGCGCTGGCACCCTTTCTCACGACGCAGGGGCACACCGTCGTCCCCGTCTCGCGCCGTGCCCTGCCGGGAGGGATCCGCTGGGACCCATCCAGCGGCGACCTCGATGCCGCGGCGTGGGAGGGACTCGACGCCGTCATTCACCTCGCCGGGGAAAGCATTGCGGGGGAGCGCTGGTCGGCCGAGCGGAAGCGGGCCCTGCGCGACAGCCGCACCGGACCAACGGCATTACTCGCGCGCACCCTCGCCACCCTGGAGCGCCCGCCCCGCGTGCTGCTCTCGGCGTCGGCCGTGGGGATCTACGGCGATCGTGGCGACGCGCTGCTCGACGAGGACGCCTCGCCGGCCGGGGACTTCCTCGGCGAACTCGCGCGAGACTGGGAGGCCGCCGCCGAACCGGCTCGCGCGGCAGGGATCCGGGTCGTCCACCCGCGGTTCGGCCTGATCCTCACGCCGGCCGGCGGCGTCCTCGATCGGATGCTCACGCCGTTCCGGTTGGGTGTCGGCGGGCGACTCGGCTCCGGGACGCAGTGGATGAGCTGGGTCGCCATCGATGACGTCCTCGGCGCGCTGCATCACGCCCTCGTGACCGACGGCATCACGGGGCCGATGAACGTCGTGGCGCCGGATGCGGTCCGGAACACGGAGTTCACCGCCACGCTCGGCGCGGTGCTCTCCCGGCCCACGATCCTGCCGGTGCCCGCCATCGCGCTCCGCGCCGTGTTCGGTGAGATGGCCGACGCGCTGCTGCTCGCGAGCCAGCGTGCCGAGCCTTCCGTCCTGACCGCCACCGGGTACAGCTTCCGGTATCCCGAACTGGACGTGGCCCTGCGACACCTGCTGGGACGCTAGGAGACGGAGATGGGCGCGGGTACCGCGGGCGAGGACCTCCCGCATGTGGTGATCGTCGGTGGCGGCTTCGGCGGGCTGCAGGTGGCCCGCGACCTCCGCCGTGCCCCGGTGCGGATCACCCTGATCGATCGGCAGAACTTCCACCTCTTCCAACCCCTGCTCTACCAGGTCGCGACCGGCGGGCTCGCCGGTGCGGACATCACCTCCCCCCTGCGCCGCGCCCTCAAGCGACAGCGGAACACCACCGTCCTCCTCGGGGAGGTGAACGATGTCGATCCCGAGGCCCGCACCATCAGTGTCGATGGACAGCCGCTGCGATACGACGCGGCGGTCATCGCCACCGGCGTCGTCCCCGACTACTTCGGTCACCCCGAATGGGAATCCCGCGCGCCGGGCCTGAAGGCCCTTGCCGATGCGCACGAGCTCCGGCACCGGGTGCTTGACGCGTTCGAACGTGCGGAGGCGGAGCCGGATCCGGAGGAACGGGCGCGATTGCTCACCTTCGTGGTGATCGGGGGTGGGTCCACCGGGGTCGAACTCGCCGGGGCGATCGGCGAGCTGGCACACCGGACGCTGCCCGGTGAGTTCCGCCGGATCGACCCGCGCAGCAGTCGGATCGTGCTCGTCGAAGCCGGTCCCGCCGTCCTCCCGGGCTTCTCACCTCCCTCGCGCCGGCGGGCGACGCGAGCCCTCGAACGGCTCGGTGTCGAGGTGCAGGCCGGGACCCGCGTGGCGGACATCACCGCCCATGGCGTGACGCTCGATCGCGACGGAGCATCGACCCTCCTTCCCACGGCCACCGTGGCCTGGGCAGCCGGCATCACCGGCTCGGGACTCGGCGCGACGGTCGCGGCGCGGACGAGATGTCAGCGCGACGACCGCGGCCGCCTCAGGGTGGAGCCGGATCTCAGCGTCGCCGGGTTCACTGACCTGTTCGTCATCGGCGACCTCGCCCACGTCGAGGTCCGCGGCGCGGCGATTCCGTGCGTCGCCCCAGCGGCGATCCAGCAGGGGCGCCACGTCGCCCGCATCCTGCGGAACCGTTTCACGGGCATCGCGCGGGGTCACCGCCCGTTTCAGTACCGCGACAAGGGGATGCTGGCCACGATCGGACGGGCGGCCGCCGTGGCGGAGTACCGGGGATTCCGGGTGTGGGGCGTCCCGGCGTGGATCGCATGGGTGGTGATCCACCTGATCTACCTCGTGGAATTCCAGAACCGGATCCTGGTCATGACCCAGTGGGTCAGCCAGTACCTCTTCAGCGGCCGCGGCGCCCGGGTGCTGACGGCGCCGCCGGTTCGCGATCCGGAGGGCTGAGGAACGCCCGCTCACGCCTGGCTGACATGCCCGAACTTGAGGCCGGCGACGAGCACGATCCCGCCGATGGCATTCCCGACGGTGGCCAGCGCGAGGAAGCGCCCGAAGCTCGCCACCGTGACCTCCCCCGCGACGACGCCCATCAGCACCTCGACGCTCCCGGCGATCGAGTGATGCAGGCCGAGGAACGCGATCGCCCCGGTCACCAGCAGGATGATCATCACCTGCCCCATCGTGTCGCGCGCGGCGGTGACCAGCCAGGACACCAGTCCCATGAGCCAGCCAGCCGCGACGGCGCTGCCCAGGATCACCGCCGTCCCGTGATCGGTCAGGTGCGCGGTCATCCGCAGCAGGTCCGCCTCGGCGAAGAGGCCGAGCCCGAGCCCCATCGGCACCGCGAGCGCGGCGAACGCGACGGCACCGAGGAGGTTGCCGACGTACACCAGGCCCCAGAGCCGGGCGACCCGCCGGATCGTGGTCCGTCCATCGAGCAGCGGCAGGACGGCGAGCGTCGTGTGCTCGGTGAAGAGCTCGGAGCGGCCGAGGATCACGATCAGGAAGCCGATCGCGTACACGAGGGCGATGGTGAGGCGGGTGCCCAGCCCCGCCCCGGGCACCATCGCCATCACCGTCGCCACCATCAGCGGGCCGAAGCCGATGTCGAGCCCGGCGCTGACGGCCGACAGGAAGAGTCCGCGCGCCGGTCGCTCGAGTTGCGCCGAGCCCACCGCGATCTCCTGGTGCAGGATCGTCTCGGCGGGCTTGGTGGCCTCGTCGCTTTCGGCCGGCGTGCTCGCCTCGTCGCGCTCGGCCGAGGGCGCCTCGTTGGCCGGGGTGGCCTCCGACATCGGATCTCCGGTGGCTGGGGGAATCTCGGAGGGTAGTCGCGGGCGGTGGGGAGGCCAACACCCCACCCTACGGAATCGTGATCCCGACCCCGAACTGGAGCACGTTCGGGTTGAGGTCGGTTCCCAGGGAAATGCCGTTCAGGTCGGCACCGGTACCGGTCGACGCGAAGTAGCTGATGTAGGGCGTCAGCGCCGCCCCGTTGCCGAGCGGGAGGTCGAAGCCCGCCCCACCACCGAACATGAGTCCCTCACCAACCAGCGCCGCGACGTCGTTCTCGATCACGGCCCGCACGCCGCCGGCCGTCCCCTTGAGCCAGAAGCCGCCACTCGGCACCGGGTAGAGGACGAACACGACGCCGGCCGTGGCGATCCGGCGCTCCAGGCCGTCGCTGTTCTTGATCCAGCCGGTCCCTTCGATCCCGACCTGCAGCCCTGGCGAGACGGTGCCGCCGAGTCGCACGTATCCCGCGATGCCGGTGAGACGATCGCCCAGGTCGAGGCCATCGCAGTCAGGGCATTCCACCCCCGCGGAGCCCGATCCGGCACCGATCGAGAAGAAGAAGCCCTGTCGCGGGCTGGCCTGCTGCGCGGAGAGCGGGACGGCGACCAGCAGGGCTGCGACGAAGAGGGAGCAGTGGGTTGTGCGCATCGGAACCTCTCGATCGGGGAGTCGGGGGCATTCACCCACCCAAGCGCCGAATGTGCCCGCCGTCCCTCATCCACTCGATCGGCCGCCCTTAACACCGGGGGCTGCATGGCGTCTCCCCACCGACCCTCACTGGGAGCTCGCACATGCGCCTCATCCCCGGCATCCTCGTCGGCACCCTGCTCATCGGCTGTGCTGGCGACGGGACGAGTCCCGTGAGCGCGCCTCCCCCGCCCACCGAGGCGCCGAGCACCTCGGCGCTGGCGCGACTGACGACGATCGACCTGACCCGACTCGACGACTACACCCGGGCGCTGCCGGGGTACTACCTCACACCGAACGTCACCCGACTCGACAATGCCAGCGGCCGACCGATCACCGACGCCGGTGCCACGCTCGGACGGGTGCTGTTCTTCGACCGCCACCTGAGCATCAACGATCGGATCGCCTGCGCCGACTGCCACGTCGCATCCCTCGGCTTCTCGGACACGGCACGGTTCTCCGTCGGCCACGACGGCGCATCCCGCACTGCGGCCCACTCGATGCGACTCGGCAATGCCCGATGGTACGACGGCGCGGGGTTCTTCTGGGACCGTCGTGCCCCGACGCTCGAGGCCCAGGCCCTCGAGCCGATCCAGCACCCGGTGGAAATGGGGTTCGATGCCGCGCATGGCGGCCTCGTCGCGCTCAGCGCCAAGCTCGACACGCTGCCGTACTATGCCGACCTGTTCACCTTCGTGTACGGGGACGCCACGATCACCAGCGAGCGGATCGGCGCGGCACTGGCGCAATACGTTCGCAGCATCACCAGCACGGGGTCCCGCTGGGATGCCGGCTACGCGACGACATGGGATGTCGCCCTGCCGGATGCCGGGCTCTCCCGCCCGTTGCCGACCCTCACCGCCGAGGAGAATCGTGGCTGGCAACTCTTCCTGCTGCCGCCCGGCCAGGGTGGTGCCGGGTGCGCGGGATGCCACGTCCCGCCGACCTTCTCGCTTGCCGCGAATTCACGAAGCAACGGCCTCGACGCCGGCGAGACCACGATTTTCAAGTCGCCATCGCTGAAGAACGTCGCGGCGGCAGGGGGCTACATGCATGACGGCCGCTTCGCGACGCTGGAGCAGGTGGTGGCGTTCTACGACACGGGAATCCAGGCAGGGCCGGCGCTCGACCAGCGACTGCGGCGCCCTGATGGCCAGCCGGTCCGGCTCGGCCTGTCGGCCGCCGACCGTGCCGCGCTGGTCGCCTTCCTCGGCACCCTGACGGAATCCGCTCCCGCCGGAGACTCGCGCTTCACGTCGCCCTTCCGGGAGGACAGCTAGAAGCGCCAGCTGACCGAGCCGTACGTCTGTGTCGAGGCACTGGGCGTGCCCGATTCACGGTAGGTGGAGAGGAGGATGTAGAGCGCGCGCCCCAACGCGAGATCGAGATCCACCCCGGTCCACTGCAGTCGGGTGAGCGCGGCGGAGTGGTCCGGTGGCTCGCTGGTCCGCTGCCCCGCGTTGACTGACAGGCGGAGGGCCTGCACGGGCGCGACCTCGAGGGCGACCGACCCGAGGACCCCCTCGCTCATCGGCCCCGTGTACCGACTCGCGCGCACCCGGATGCCCAGCTGCAGCGGCGTGAGGCGCGAGGCGAGGAGGGTTCCCGTCACCGACTCGCCCCGACCGGCCGACCCGCCACCGGTCGTCCGGGCATTCGTCAGCAACCGAAGCCGCGAGGAGAACCGCACCGCAAGGCCTCCCCACGTCCCCTGCCGGAAGGCGTCGTCGAACTGGGACTCGGGGTTCTCGACATCGCGGTAGAGCCGGACGCTGCGCCGCGAATCGAAGCCACCCGAGATCGACACCGCCTGCCCGAGATTCAGCTGGGCCGTGGCGAAGCTCGAGGTCATCGTGACCCCCGCGCCCTCCACGTCGCGCTTCCAGCCGCGATTCAGGTCGAGTTCCTGGGCGGCGTAGAGGGAGAAGCGCCGCGAACTGGCGGTGAAGCGCAGGTAGCCGAACTCGCGGTTGATCTCGCCGTGGTCGTACGACCCCACCGCACCGAGCGTGATGCCCCAGGGCGTCGTGCCACCGGGGGCACTGTGCCGCTGCACCCACGCCCCGTACTCGGTCAGTGCCCCCGAGGGGCTGAAGGTGACCGCGTCGGGCTGTGTCCCGGCGAGCACCCCGGCACTCCAGTGATCGTGGCGAAGATCGAGCGCGACGCCGTCGAAGATGCCGATCGGCGCGAGGTCGGTGGCGAACTGGCGGCCGGCCGCGAGCCGGGTCCGTCCGCCGCCACCCTGGTAGTTCATGTTCGCCTGATAGACCCGCGTCAGGTTGGCGGGGCTGCGTGCGCTCAGCGTCCCGCTGCTCAGCGACGTGCGCTGGGTCCTGACGTCGACCGAGAGCCCGATCCCCGTGCCGCCGAAGTCGGTGCCCTCCAGCCGGAGATCGACCGACGGCTGGGTCAGGCGGGCGCCCCCCGGCTGGCTGATGATGAGGTACCGCACGCCAACTCGACCGCGCAGGGGTGGCCTGCGACCGCGTGACGACGTGCTCGCGGCAGGCGACCGAGCCACCTGGGTCGGCGTCGTCGATGCGAGCACCGGGACAAAGCGGACGGAATCCCCGACCACGAGGGTCACCGTCGCATCGGACACGACGGACGACGTGCGGTTGGAGGAGACGTACTTGGCGCTGAGGTGTGCGACCGCGCTGCCAGCGCGAACCACCGTGAAGACGGTCCCCTCCCGGACCCCCTGCCGACTCCCGACCTCCACATAGACCGCGGCACCGGAGAGATACGTCACCGTGGCCCACGCGAGCGTGTCCCGCGTGGCGGCCGTGCCGGTTGCCTGGGAGGATGCAGCCCCTGGCACTGACCCGAGCAGGGTCAGCAGCGCCACGACGACCGGAGCCCGCGCCATCAGCTGCGCCCCCGTGGATGGCAGCTGAGGCACGCCTGTGACTGGTACTGGTAGCCGTTCACCTGCCGATGGTGCGAGTCGGTCTCCCCCTGCCGGTGACAGGTCAGGCAGGTGAAGACGGAGAAGTCCGTGGGCACCGTGTGGCACTCCGTGCACGATCCCCACCGGTTCCGATGGGCACCCGAGTAGATCGGGAACCACTGGCTGTCGTGGTCGAACGTGGCACCGTTCCAGGTCGTGGTCGTGTGACACGACTCACACGTCGCCGGGAAGCCGGCCGCCTGGTGATTCGGATTCGTGGCGCCGGTGTAGTCGGACTGGTGGCAGCTCACGCAGGTGGTCGGCTTGCCGGCATACACCCCATCGGCATGGCAGGACGCGCAGCTCGCCGCCACATGTGCGCCGGTGAGCGGGAAGGCGGTCGCCGCGTGGTTGAAGGTGGCACCCTGCCACGAGGCGCTCCCATGGCACGCCGTGCAGTCGGTCGGGAACCCGGCCGCGGCATGCGGCGGGTTGGTGGTGCCGGCATAGTCGGGCTGGTGGCAGCTGATGCATGCCGTCGGCTTGCCCGCGTAGACCCCATCGGCATGACAGTCCTGGCAGCTCGCGGCCAGGTGTGCCCCAAGCAGCGGGAACTGGGTCGCCTGGTGATCGAACACCGCGCCCTGCCACGTACTGGTGCCGGTGTGGCACGTGGTGCAGTCGGTGCCGTACCCCGCGGCGGCGTGGGGCGGATTCGTGGTGCCGGCGTAGTCGGGCTGGTGGCAGCTGATGCACGCCGTCGGCTTGCCGCGATACACGCCGTCGGCGTGGCAGCCCTGGCAGGTCGCCGCGAGGTGGGCGCCGGCGAGCGGGAACTGGGTCGCCTGGTGATCGAACACCGCGCCCTGCCACGTACTGGTGCCGGTGTGGCACGTGGTGCAGTCGGTGCCGTACCCCGCGGCGGCGTGGGGCGGATTCGTGGTGCCGGCGTAGTCGGGCTGGTGGCAGCTGATGCACGCCGTCGGCTTGCCGCGATACACGCCGTCGGCGTGGCAATCCTGGCAGGTCGCCGCGAGGTGCGCGCCGGCGAGCGGGAACTGGG
>ERZ795053.788-NODE-788-length-40417-cov-17.347356_pt1 | contig 40417 bp, 26 predicted proteins | sample MGYA00375137_ERZ795053 | MGnify/ENA primary metagenome ERZ795053 (study PRJEB30182, sample SAMN05720284) | activated sludge metagenome | isolation source: Anaerobic digester | place: Hong Kong | collected 2014-12-17 ... | reverse complement strand
GAATGCGGAACGCCTATGGTTATTAAGGAACTGTTGGATGAAGGCAAGTCGACCTAAGTATGGCTCAAGTCTGCTTTCGTTTGTCGTTCGTTGGGTAGTTTTGATCTCTGCTTATCTTTAATGATACAAAATAAGCGGAACAGATAATCGCTTGTTGTCGCGGACGCTTCCCATCTGCCGCCCTGTTAGGCAACTTAGGAAATGTATATTTCAATCGAAGTGCCAGAAATTTGTGAATATCCCCAGGGTTTTCCAAAATACTGGTTGAAGTCCATGTTTATTGGCACTGTCTCGCAGAATTATCAGGTTAATGCTTTGGTTGGCACATATATTCGGCTTGTCGAAGCAGCGCTCGTCGAGTATCAGCTTGGCACATCAATGTTGCAGAAATTCTGGGGTACTCATACTTCAATCAATCTCAGAGCAATGTATCGATCAATATCACACTTTGAAAGCTGCCTCTTAGATATGCATCGGGCGATCAATTGCTACAGGCGACTGCGGCGGCACAAGGATCAGCATCCGCTCTGCCTAGCCCTTAACATCGAAAAGCCCAGTTTTGCTGCAGATCCTGTGGCCGACCAGCTTCGACTGATACGCAATGAAATCTATCATCTGGACGAAGCGGTCATTGATGGACGTGTTCAGGAAGGACAACCCTTCGCGCTCAAGCCTGATGGACCAGAGACACCCCACCCAATTGAGTTGAATCAGACCATAAAGTCGATAGATCGTCTTATTATCGGACAGCGCGAGTTACTATTTAGCTCATTGGCGGAGTGGCTCACGGAGATGGGGCGATATGCCGAGAAAATCGCCGACTTCGGCCCAGACCGCAAGGCAGGTTCAGCAACAAGTGGGACTGATTGACCCCCTTGCTCAAGCGGATGCTTCACATCTGCCATCCTATCCGTTAGTCCGTTCATCAGCCATATCGGAGCACCTCATGGCCGAAATCATCGGCATCGATCACATCTACATCACCGTGTCCGATCTCAACGTATCAGAGCGCTTCTATGACCGAGTCATGGTTGAGGCCCTTGGCTTCCGCAAGAACGAGTTCACTCTTGCAGGCGATCCACACATCCAGTACTTCAACCGTTTGTTCGGTTTCGTCTTACGGCCAGCGCGTGTTTTATCAAAACACGAATCGCACGCGCCAGGATTGCATCACTTTTGCCTGCGGGTCGACTCACCCGTCGAGGTTCACGCTGTCGCTGAGCAACTACGCAGGCTTGGCATCAACGCTACAGAAGCAAAGCTTTATCCAGAGTACGCACCTGACTACACGGCTACTTTCTTCGAAGATCCAGATGGTATCCGGCTCGAAGTGACCAACTACCGCCAAGAGCGCCGCGACCGCCATGACCATTGGTCCCAACGGACAAGCTAACTGCCTCCATATTTTTCAGCAACCATCAAACGCAATCAAATTGCTGGCACGTGATTAGGCCGATTCGCAGTTAGCGGCATGCCTCGCATAGTGTTCCTTAACAAAAATGAAATTGTACTATCATAAAAGTCAGCATTTAGCCCCACCCCAAAATCCTCCCCCCCCAATGGAGAGAGGGAGCAAGAAGGAGAATTCCTGCATGAAAACCCGCTTGGTTGCGTTCGCCGCACTGGTTTTTTTCGGCTTGAACCTGTCGCCCGCTTGGGCTGGAAAGCTGGAGCAAATTAAAAAAGATGGACTGCGAGTCTGTCTGGAACCCGCTTACATGCCATTTGAGATCACCAACAAGCGGGGGGAAATTGTCGGCTTTGACCCTGATCTGGCCGAGTTGATGGCCAAGGATCTGGGTGCTGCCAAACTGGAACTGGTTAGCACGGCTTGGGACGGTATTATCCCGGCATTGATTACCAACAAGTGCGATATCATCATGAGCGGCATGACCATTACCGCAGAACGCGCCAAGACAGTAGATTTTTCTGAACCGTATATGCTGGTGGGCCAAACTGTTTTGCTGCGTAAGGAATTGGTTGATAAGGTGAAGTCTTACAAGGACCTGAACAATAAAAAATACAAGATCGCTTCGAAACTGGGCACCACCGGAGAAATCGCTGCCAAGAAGCACATTCCCAAAGCGCAATACTTCTCTTATGAAACTGAAGCAGAAGGCGTCATGGAAACGGTTAATGGCAGAGTCGACGCCTTTATTTACGACTCACCGTATAACCTGGTGGCCAATGTCCAGCGAGGCGAAGGCCGGCTGGTGTTTCTGGATGAGCCGTTCACTGACGAACCGATTGGCTGGGCTATCGCCCAAGGTGATCCTGAATTTCTTAAAGCCATTAATGGCTTCCTAGTCAAGATCAAGAAAGACGGTGCCTACGCCAAACTGCACCAGAAATGGTTTAAGAATACTGACTGGCTGCAAGACGTGCAGTAGCTGTGTCACTAAAACGGCGTTCTGCCCAGTGGCCCTGGCACGGGCTGCTGGTTGTTATTCTGCTGGGGCTGGCGATCGGGCTATGGATGGCTACTAAGCAGGTGAACTACGAATGGCGCTGGGAGCGGGTTCCGCAATATTTCGCCTACCATGATGAAGTGACTCAAACTGCACCGGTTGCCGGCCGGATTGCCGGGATCCATCCCGATGGCGTTTACAGCCGGGTGGACGTGATCCCAGATGCTGGCGGCTCGCTGGCTGTCATCACGGTTGAGACGGATACCCTGAAGGTTGCGGAGGGCGCTCAGGTTGCGGAAGATCAGGAAATCGGAGCAACCCGGCACTGGCGGGTTGGGCCGCTTACTGAGGGTCTGTGGGTCACGATCTGGATCTCGTTTGCTTCTGGGTTCATCGGGCTGATCATCGGACTGGTCACCGGCCTGTGCCGCATCTCAAAAAACCCGGCCTTGCGTGGATTAGCAGTGCTGTACATTGAACTGATTCGTGGTACGCCACTGCTGGTGCAAATTTTCATCTTCTATTTCTTTATCGGCACAGTATTGAATCTAGACCGGATGGTTGCCGGCATCGGCGCGCTGTCGCTCTTCGTTGGTGCGTACACTGCCGAGATCATCCGCGCCGGAATTCAATCCATTCCCAAGGGGCAAACCGAAGCTGCCCGCTCATTGGGGATGAGCGCTGCTGAAACCATGATCCACATCGTGCTGCCGCAAGCGTTTAAGCGGGTGCTGCCGCCGCTGGCTGGGCAATTTATCAGTCTGATTAAGGATTCTTCCCTGGTGTCGGTGATTGCCATCACTGATTTGACCAAGAGCGGACGGGAGATTATCACTTCCAGCTTTGCCACCTTTGAAATCTGGTTCACAGTGGCCTTGCTTTACCTGTTGATCACTTCAGTGTTATCGCAACTGCTCTTCTGGTTGGAACGGAGGTTTGCCCGCAGTGATTGAGGTCAAGAATCTGCTTAAAATTTTCGAAGGACGCGGCCAGGTAGTGCGCGCAGTGGACGATGTCTCCACCCAGGTTGCTAAGGGCGAGGTCGTAGTGGTCATTGGTCCGTCTGGCTCTGGCAAATCCACGTTTTTGCGCTGCCTGAATGGCTTGGAAGAATTTGACGACGGTCAGGTCATTATCGACGGCATCGACATTGCCAGCAGCGCCACCAACTTGAACGCAGTGCGCCGTGAAGTTGGAATGGTATTTCAGCACTTCAACTTATTCCCTCACAAGACGGTGCTGGAAAATGTGACTCTGGCGCAGCGGGTGGTCCGCAAGCGCAAGGCAGCAGAGGCCAAAGACAAGGCGATGGCGTTGCTGACCAAGGTCGGCATCGCCGAGAAAGCGAATGAATATCCGTCGCGGCTGTCTGGTGGCCAGCAGCAGCGCGTGGCCATTGCCCGCGCTCTAGCGATGGACCCCAAGGTGATGCTGTTCGACGAACCCACCAGCGCTTTGGACCCGGAGATGGTGGGCGAAGTGTTGGACGTGATGAAGCAACTGGCCCGCGAAGGCATGACTATGGCGGTGGTTACCCATGAAATGGGGTTTGCCCGCGAAGTCGCTCAACGCGTGTTGTTCATGGACGTTGGCAAGGTTCTGGAAGACGCCCCGCCTGCTGAATTTTTCACCGCCCCCAAAGAGCCTCGGGCGCAAGCGTTCTTGAAACAGGTTTTATAGAACAGTTTGAAGCAACAACCTGTTTCTCGGTGAGAATTTATGAGTCATAGGCTTATATCGCAGCCTGTCGGCCTGCGCTACCGGAATGTGTAACCGGGCTAACTGACTAACCCGCCGCTGCAAAAAACGCTCGCACCTGCTCTAGTTGCCGGGTCCTGGGCATGGGCGGCAGGCTATCCAGAAAAATCCGCCCGTAGGCTTTGCTCAATAACCGTGGATCGCCCAGCATCAACACCCCCCGGTCGCTGACGTCGCGGATCAGCCGGCCGGCACCCTGCTTCAAGGTAATGACCGCCTGGGGCAGCTGATAGTCCATAAACGGATTCTCGCCACGCTGACGCAGCGATTCAATGCGCGCCTGTATAACGGGATCACCGGGCGAAGCAAATGGCAGCCGGTCAATGATCACACAGGATAAGGCTTCGCCGCGCACGTCCACCCCTTCCCAGAAACTGGCCGTGCCCAGTAATACGGCGTTGCCTAATGTCCGGAATTGTTTGAGTAGCGCTGCTTTTGGTAATTGGCCTTGCACGAGCAATGGGTATTCGACTCGCCCCGTTAGCCATTCTGCCGCTTCATACAAGGCACGGTAACTGGTGAATAACAAAAATGCCCGCCCCTGGCTCGCTTCCAGCACCGGCAATGCCGCATTCAGAAAGGCTCCGGTGTAATGCGAGGTTCCCGGATCGGGCAGATCTGGCGGGTGATACAGTAGGGTGTGGCTAGCAAAATCGAACGGGCTATCCAGGCACAATGCGCTATAGTCCGCTAATCCTAGCCGCGCTGCGAAATGGCCGAAACTCGACCCGACTGCCAGAGTCGCCGAGGTAAAAATCCAGGCGCCCGGCTGGGCAGTCATCCGCTCCTGGAAGGTTGGGGCGATATCGAGAGGCGTTAAAGTCAGAATAAATCCTCGTCCTCGGGTCTCGAACCAGGAGACACGGCCGGACTCGTGATCCACGCTGGTCAGCGTCATCAATCGTTGCATGAGATCATCGCAGCGCCGGAAGCAGCTTTCTAAGCCTTTGCTACGCGCGGCGGCTTCAGACAACGCACCCCGCAGGTTATCGAGCCCCAGGACCAAATACGCGACGATTTCCCGGATTGCAGGCTGGTCCGCTACTTCGCGCCACAACGCGCGCCGATCCGTTGAGCCGAGTGCCTCGCGCAAGGCGGCAGTGAATGTTTCCAGTGCCTGGGCGAAGTCACGCAGCTCCGGGAAATCGGGCGCATCCCGGAGCTGCTCGACCAACGTATCTCTGGTCAGTTCGAGTAACTGCCGGCTGCTCAGCGACTTGCCGAAAAAGTGGCTTGCAATTTCTGGCAACTGATGCGCTTCATCAAGAATAATCGCTTCTACCCCCGGCAACAGTTCGGCAAAGCCGGTTTCCTTGATCGCCATGTCGGCGAAGAACAGGTGATGGTTAATCACCAGCACATCTGCGGCTTGTGCCTCACGCCGGGCTTTGGCGAGAAAGCAATCACTCAGATCAGGACAATCCTGCCCTAGACAGTTATCGACGGTGGAGGTGACGCGTGGCCAGAGCGTTGAGGTTTCCGGCACGTTGGATACTTCGGCAATGTCGCCATGCCGGGTGCGTTTCGTCCAAGCATGAATACGCCGCAGCTCTGCAATGTGCTCACGAGATGCCAGATGCCCTTCTTGTCTGGTCAAGCGCAAGCGATACCGGCACAGATAATTGCTGCGCCCTTTCAACAGTGCAATTTTCGCTGAGCTTTTCAGCGCCCGGCGCACCATCGGTAAATCGCGATGGTAAAGCTGATCCTGTAAGTGACGAGTGCCTGTGGAGATGATGACCCGCATTCCAGATAGCAGCGCGGGCGTTAAATAAGCGTAGGTTTTGCCGGTGCCTGTCCCTGCCTCAACGATCAGTGTCCCTCCTTCATTCAGGATGGCATCCACGCTCGCCGCCATTTGCTGCTGCTGAAGACGCGGCGCGAAGCCTGGCGTATGACGCGCCAGAGGGCCGTCCGGTCCCAACAGTTCAGCCATATCCATCGCCGCACGTCCTGCCACGGGATAGCGGTCAGCGCGACAGGAGCGAAGCCTGGGCTTCGGCCTCTTCAGCGCCCGCAATATTACCGCCTGCCTTGCGCGCCACTGAAATCAATTTCCAGTTACGGGCCTGGAGTGACCGGTTGCCGCTGGCTAGATTGTTAGACTTGCTAGCCAGCGATTCAGCCTGTTGATACTCGCTCTGATGCAAACGAATCTGCGCCAGATCGTGCCAGATACCTGCGTTGCGGGGTTCGATGCGCAGGGCCCGTTCGAGAGCCGCGCCAGCCTTATCCAATTGGTTGCTCTTGACATATTTGTCAGCACTGTCCAGTAGGGCTACCACGGCCTGATTACCTTCACGGGTGATTTCCGCTGGGGGTAATTCTGCGGGACGGGGTGGTGGAGCCGGCCGCTGGACGGGAGCCGGTTGTGGCGGGATTTCAGGCGCATCAGGCTCTGTGTCCGGTTCGATATCCGGCTTGATGGGGGGTGCCAGGGCGATCGGTTTATTCTTTGGCGCCGCGGTTGGCGGGGCGGCTGGCTGCGGAATTGCCAGTTGTGGATCCGGTTCTGGCGGAGTCCCGTAAAATTCATCCGCACTCTGTGGCGAATCCGGGTAAGACGGATAAGCAGATGGCGGGTACGCGGCTGCGCCGGGTGGATAGGCCGGTGATGGATAGGCCGCACTAGGCGGGGTTGAATAGGCCGGGCTTGAAGGTCGCGCAGGCACCGCATCATAGGCGTCCGGGTAGGCCGGTGAGGGGGTTGGATAGCGCTCGGCGGGATAACGCGCAGCCGGAGGATAAGGGGAAGCATATTCACGAGGTGTCAACGGATCCTCGCGGGGTAATTGCCCAACGTCCACCTGAGGTTGAACAGAGGGCCGGGCTGGCTGGGTAGGATAGGTTGGCGCCGGCCGGGTATTGCGATCGATCACCGGTGCCTTGGCATTTCTCGATGGTTGCGAATAAGGCATCGCGCAGCCGGCGATTCCTACTGTCAACGCCAATAAGCCCGCGTAGGGTTGTAAGAATCTGTTCATCGTTTTCTCCACTGGTTCAGCAGGTTAGTTGATTATGCCGAACTTCAACAAAATCGATCATGGGCTTAACTCTACCTTTTCGTGGCCTTGGTTGCTATGTGAAATAACGGATTCATCTCATTCCATGAGCCGTTTAAAGAAATCGCTCATGCCACCGCCGGCATCATTGGCCGAGGGTTCCGGTTCGGCTGGTTTTTCAACGCGCCGTGCAGAAGACGATCCACCTCCGCAGGAGGTGGACCGCCGTGGACCAGACCCGGTCAGAAATGGCACTGGCTGGCCGCGTCCGCAGCCTGACCCAAGCCGCAATCCACTATATGGATCCACACGGATTTCCTCGACATCCGCGGGTGGCGGCGCATCCAGCGGTTCTAGATACAATCCCGCCATTAAGTCAATCCAGACCCGTAGCGCGCCACTGGCGCCGCTGAGTCCGGTTGGCTTGTTGTCGTCGCGCCCGACCCAAACCACCGTTAACCGGTTGCCGCTGAAGCCAGCAAACCAGCTATCGCGATAGTCATCGGTCGTACCGGTCTTGCCCGCCAGTTTCAGCTCAGGCGATAGCTTGCTCTTGGCAGCTCTCGCGGTTCCCGCTTTGATGACTTGTTGCATGGCATGGGTGACCAAATAAACGGGTCCTGGGTCCACCGCCTTCTCGACATCCAGGCTGTAGTGTTGTAGCGATTGGCCGGTAGAATTGGTCACTTCGCGAATTGCGCGCAACGGAATGCGGAAGCCGCTGCCGGCGATGCTCGCATAGACCTGGGCAATTTCAAATGGTGAGGCATCAAACGCACCCAGCAACAACGAAGGATAGGGTTTCAGATCCCGCTCAAATCCCAGCCGGCGCAACATTTCCACGACGTTGATGACATCCATGTCCAGGCCGACCCGCACCGCTGGAATATTGTAGGAGTGCGCCAAGGCATCTCTTAGCGCCACGCGGCCATGGTAGCGATGGTCGTAATTGGCAGGTGCCCAGCGCTGGCCGCCGGAGGTATAGACCAGCGGGCTGTCGTTGAGCCGGGTCATCAGAGTATAACGATCCGGCTGTTCCAGGGCCGTTAGATAGACCACGGGTTTGATCAGCGAACCCGCCAGACGCTTGGCATCGAGCGCCCGGTTGAATCCGAGGGTTTTCGGTTCCCGATCCCCTACCATCGCTAGAACTTCTCCGGTCTGGGTGTCGGTCACAACAGCGGCGCCCTGCAATGGCCGGGCCCGGCGCTGGCTCTTTTCAAGTTCAGGCAGTTTGCTGGCGATAGTGTTTTCCGCCACTGCCTGAATGCGAGGATCGAGAGTAGTAAATACCTGTAGACCTTCAGACAATAAATCGTCCGGTTTGTAGTACTGCCGCAACTGCCGTTGTACCAGTTCCAGGAAAGCAGGATAAGCGGTAATACCACTGGCGGTCTTGGGCAACACATCCAGTGACATCTCTTTAGCGGTGAGCGCATCCTCAGCGCTGATCAGATTCTGCTCGGTCATGATGTCCAGCACCAGGGTCCGGCGTTCTTTGGCCCGGCCGGGATGTTTGCGTGGATCGTACAGTGATGGACCTTTAATCATGCCCACCAGCAGGGCAATCTGGTGAAGGTCCAGTTCTTCTAATGGCTGGCCAAAATAGAATTGGCTCGCCAGTCCGAAACCATGAATCGCCCGGCTGCCGTCCTGACCGAGATAGATGGCATTGCTGTATGCCTCCAGGATTTCATCTTTGCCATAGCGTGCATCGATGAGGATCGCCATCAACATCTCATTAATCTTGCGCTTGAACGTCCGTTCATTACTGAGAAATAGATTTTTGACCAGTTGCTGGGTCAGGGTGCTGCCGCCCTGCACAGTCCGTCCAGCGCGCAGATTCGCCAGCATCGCGCGGAAGATGCCCTTAGGATTGATGCCAGCATGCTCGAAGAATGAACGATCCTCGACCGCCATCAGGGTATCCACCAAAGCAGGCGGCAGGTCCTGGGCTTTGAGCAGGATGCGGTCCTCGTAGTGGGAAGGATAGATGCCCGCGATTTCAGGCGGATCCAGCCGCAAAAGACCGGGTGTTTCCTGACCGTCCAGACTGGTCAATTCAACCAGAATATTACCGGCAAAGGTCAGCCGGACCTTGCGGCTCGGTTCCATACCGTCCCAGAATGTGAAATTGCGGGTCATGACCTCGAAGGCTTCGCCTTGGCGCGCGTAAGTCCCAGGCTTAGTGGGTGATTCACTGCCGTTAGACGGCGGCACACAGCTCTGAACAGGCGGGCGGGATGCCTTGCGTTTAAACCGGCGCTTGTCTTCCGCGGCTGGCGCGGGTGGCGGTGTTTCTGGGCAGTTGACATCGCGGTAGCCCAGCATTTTGAGTTCCTGGGCAAAGGCATCGGCGCTCAGCGACATGCTCTCAAATAACTCCAGAGGCCGGGCGTAAACCCGGGCAGGCATGGCCCAGCGTTTCTCATCGAATTCAGTACGGATGACGGAGTCCAGGTAAACCATATACAGTCCCAGACCCAACGCTCCGAGTAGGACACTACCCAGAAACAGTGAAAAAATTAGTGATAACAACGCGCGGACCACATGAAGTGGCACCGCTCCAAGCTTACGCACGGATCGAGCTTTGATCATCGTTATTCCAGTTGAGCGCCTGCCCTTACGGCCTATCCGCTTAGCGGACGCTAATCATTCTGTCTTAATTTAAAGTTTCAATTTTTAGGATCTGGAGTCCGGCCCATGTCTTCCACTGACGAATCCTTTGATCAGTCTGCGTTGATCACCGCACTGTTGCGGCCGGACTGCTATCCGTATCCAGCAACGGCGGTCGAACATATGCAGACGCATATTTCCCATCTCCTGCTGGCCGGTGATTATGCCTACAAGATCAAGAAGCCTGTGAATCTAGGTTTTCTGGATTTTACCAGTCTGGAGCACCGTCAATACTACTGCCAACAGGAACTGCGCCTGAATAAACGGTTGGCTCCGGATTTGTACCTGGATTGTCTGACCATTGGTGGTGACGTTACCCATCCAGTCTTCGGTCTTGAACCGGCGATCGAGTATGCGGTGCGGATGCATCGCTTTCCCCAGGATGCGCGGCTCGACCGGGTATTGGTTTCCGGCCGGCTGGAAACCCGTCATTTTGAGAGACTGGCTCGCCAGCTGGCCTGTTTTCATAGTGCCATTTCCATTGCCGGTCCTGCGGCTCCGTTCGGTGAACCAGAGCAGATCCGCCAGCCGATGCTGGATGATTTTACCTATACCCGCCCCCAGTTGAGCGATCCTGCCGATTTGGCGATCTTGGCCGAAGTCGAACGCTGGACATTGGACGCTTCCGAACGCTTGCGGTCCCTGTTGACGGAGCGCAAGGCAGGTGGCTGGATCCGTGAATGTCATGGCGATCTGCATTTGGGCAACATGATTTTGACCGGTGAGGGTCAGGTAACCATTTTCGATTGTATTGAATTTAATGATGCGCTGCGCTGGATTGATGTTATTAATGATCTAGCGTTTTTGACTATGGATCTGCAAGCGCGCGGTGTTGGACACTTTGCACAGCGTGTGCTGAATACTTGGCTGGAATTCAGCGGTGATTTTGCCGGTGTGGCGCTGCTGACCTATTACCAGGTTTATCGGGCAATGGTGCGGGCCAAGATCTATGCGATTCAAGCCAGTCAAGAGGGAATTCCCGAGGCAGATCGTACTGCTGCTTGCGGCTATTGCCGGAATTACTTACGTCTGGCCCGGGCGCTGACCCAGGAGCCAGCACCATTCTTGTTGGTCACCCATGGAGTTTCCGGTTCCGGCAAATCGCATCGGACCGGCCAATTAATGGACGCATTGCCGGGCGCTATCCGCATTCGCGCGGATGTCGAGCGCAAGCGGCTGTTCGGGCTGGGCCCGCTGGACGATAGCCGCTCCAGCCTCGGCCAAGGATTGTACACTGCAGAGGCAAGCGCCCGGACTTATCAGCGTCTGCTTGACCTGGCAGATGGGCTGCTGGCGTCGGGCCGTCCGGTGCTGGTGGACGCTACTTTCCTCAAACGCGCCCACCGGGAACCGTTCCGCCGGCTTGCCGCCACGCATAGCGTGCCGTTCATTTTGCTGGAATGCAACGCCGGCCCGGCGACCTTGCGTAGGCGAGTCACCGTACGCCGGGCGCGCGGCGATGATGCCGCCGAGGCCGATGTCGCGGTGCTGGAGCAGCAACTGCAATCTGTGGAACCGCCTGCACCCGATGAAAATCCTCTAAAAACCAATGGCGACGAGGATCTCGAACGGTTGCGGGCGGCGATTCTGGCAGCGAGGCAGGTATCCTAAAAAACCACCATAAAACCAATCAGTTGATTTTACGAGATAACCTACGGCTGGTAGTCTGCCAAAGGGTTATTTGGCGAGAGTGATACCCGCTAACGGCGTTTCTTCGAAGATTTCCCGGTAGCTGGCGTAGATGGCGCCGGCCGTGACCGGTCCCAAGATCAATAGACCAAAACCCAGTGGGATGATTGCTACTACCGCAAGCACGATATAGATGAGTCCGAATACCAGCAGTGGTAGCATATTGATCCAGCAAGCGGCGATGCTGGCTTGCACCGCTGGCCAGGCGTTCTGCCGTCCTAGCATGACCAGCGGGACACCGTAAAACAGCGCCATGGTGATCAGAATGCCGATGGTGATCACGATCAGCATGACAATCAGGCCAACACCGGCGAGGATTCCGCCCATTGCTTCGTGGGGGACGTTGGCTCCAGTGCTGTCCAAGGCGATCCCGGTCGCGACGCTGCCACCAACGAAGATCATGAATACCACAAACATCAAGATGTAACCGCCAACGCTGAACAGACCGAGCATGACCAGCGGCCCCATGCGTTCCTGATCACGAAAGCCTTGGAACAGGTGAACGATTTCCAGTTTTTCGCCCCGCGCTTGCACTGCCGCGCCATACAGCATTCCACCAGCAAGCACCGGATTAAGTAAGGTGTGACCAATCATGCCGACTAGCGGAATCAGCGACAACACCACGCTGATAGCCAAGTAGATCAATAAAATAACGATCCATACTCCCGGTGCTTTGATGAATAATTGCCAGCCTTCGACGATCCATCCCCAGCCACGGCCAGCGTCCGCACGTATTGCCATCATAAGCGACTTTCTCCTGGTTGAAATGGATGAGTTAATCATCGCTAGCATAACGCAACCCGGTTGCCCGGCAAGTCTCTTCGAGTGGTGGCGCTAGAAAAAAAGCCCGCTGACTGGCGCGAACGGGCTTTCTTCTCACATGCAGACTTACAGCGCCTCAAAAATTCCCGCCGCGCCCATGCCGGTCCCGATGCACATCGTCACCATGCCGTATTTGCCGCCACACCGGCGCATGCCATGCACCAGCGTCGCCACACGGATTGCCCCGGTTGCGCCTAGCGGGTGACCCAGCGCAATGGCGCCACCCAGCGGATTGACTTTGGCCGGATCGAGCTGCCGTTCCCGGATTACTGCCAGGCTCTGCGCAGCGAAGGCTTCGTTCAGCTCGATCCAATCTATGTCTTCCTGCCGCAATCCCGCCCGCTCCAGCGCTTTGGGAATGGCTGCAATCGGGCCGATGCCCATGATCCGTGGCGGTACTCCAGCTACCGCGTAACTGACAAAGCGGGCCAAGGGCTTCAAATTCAATTGCTTGACCATCCGCTCGCTCATCACCAGCACCGCCGCCGCTCCGTCGCTCATTTGCGAGCTATTACCGGCGGTCACACTGCCTTTCGCGGCAAATACCGGCTTCAACTTGGCTAGCGCTTCCAGGGTACTGCCGGGACGCGGACCTTCGTCATTTTCCACCACCTGTTCACGCACCTGTACCTGCATATTTTTGTTATCCGGCGATCGTTCCGCTACGGTGTAGGGCAGAATCTCCTGGCGGAATTCACCGTTGGCGATGGCGATGGCGGCCCGGCGGTGACTTTCCACCGCGAAAGCGTCTTGATCCTCGCGTGCGACTTTCCACTGTTCCGCGACTTTCTCAGCGGTCAACCCCATGCCGTAGGCGATGCCGGTATTCTCATCGGTCGCGAACACTGCTGGATTGAGCGCAATCTTGTTGCCACCCATCGGAATCATGGTCATGGTTTCCGTGCCAGCGGCTAGCATCACATCGGCCTCACCCAAACGGATGCGATCAGCAGCCTGCGCCACTGCTTGCACCCCGGAGGCACAGAAGCGGTTGATGGTCATGCCCGGCACGCTGTCTGGCAGTCCAGCCAGCAGCAGGCCGATCCGCGCCACGTTCATACCTTGCTCACCTTCCGGCATCGCGCAACCCACGATGACATCGCCAATCTGTTGCGGGTCGAGTCCTGGACATTGAGCGATTGCGCCACGCAGCACATGGGCTAGCAGGTCGTCCGGGCGGGTGTTGCGGAACACGCCGCGCGCCTTGCCGGCCGGGGTGCGGACCGCGGCAACGATATAAGCATCCTGGATTTGTTTGCTCATGAAAGTTTCTCCTGCAATCAGTTACGCAGCGGCTTGCCGGTTTTGAGCATGTGCTCGATCCGGGCGTGGGTCAGCGGCGTTTTGGCCAGCGCTACGAAGTTGCGGCGTTCCAGCCCCAGCAGCCAGTTTTCATCCACCAGCGTATTGGGATCGAGATCGCCGCCGCACAGCGCCTCGGCGGTATCCAGGCCCAGCCGGTAATCGTGGGCGGAGATAAAACCGCCATCGCGCAGGTTGACCAGCACCATCTGGCAGGCGGCGATACCCATGCGGCCGGCCACGCGAATCGGGCGCGGTTGTGGCGGCCGGTAGCCGGTTTCTGCCAGCGCCCGTACCTGGGCCTTGGCGACATACAGCAGTTCATAGGGATTGAATACGATGATATCGGATGGCTTGAGATAGCCCAGTTGCTTGGCTTCCTCGGCACTGCGCGAGACCTTGGCCATGGCTATCGCTTCAAAGTACGGGCGCAGGAAGGGCAGCAGGTCGCCGCCCTTGGCTTCAGTCATGGCGCGCAGGGCGAGTTCCTTGCAGCCGCCGCCAGCGGGGATCAGGCCCACACCGGCTTCCACCAGGCCGATATAGCTTTCCAGGGCCGCGACCACCCGGTCACAATGCATCAAGAACTCACAACCGCCGCCCAGCGCCAAACCTTGCACCGCAGCAACGACGGGTACCGCCGAATAGCGCAGAGCCGACGTGGTTTGCTGGAACTGCGCCACGATATTCTCGAACGCATCAAAATCCCCGGCCAGCGCCACCGGCACCGCTTCGGCTAAGTTGGCGCCGGCGCTGAAAGGCGCTTCGGTTTGCCATAGCACTAGGCCGCTGAAGCGTTGCTCGGCGATGTTCAACGCTGCTTGCACACCGCTTAACACATCATGGCCGATGACGTGCATCTTGGTCTTGAAGCTCAACACTCCAATGTCATCGCCTGTAGTCCACAGCCGCATGCCGGGATTCTCAAAGACTGTCTCGCCATAGCGATGCGGCGCTTCGCCTAATACCAGTTCAGGATAGATCTGCCGCTGGTAAACGGGCAGCACCGGGCGAGGCTTGTAGAGATCCTCCGCCGCGGAATAGGCGCCTTCAGGCCGATGCACGCCATCGACGTGCCTGACCCAGACAGGTAGTGACGTTGCCGTCATCGCCTTGCCAGCGGCAATATCTTCTTCGATCCAAGCAGCGGTTTGCTTCCACCCGGCTGCCTGCCAGATCTCAAACGGTCCCATGCGCCAGCCGAAACCCCAACGGATGGCGAGATCGATATCACGGGCGTTATCAGCAATTTCTGCCAGTAATACAGCAGCATAGTGGAAAACATCACGATGGATCGCCCACAGGAATTGTGCCTGGGGATGATCGCTGGCGCGCAAGGCGGCAAACTTCTCCGCCGGATGCTTGATCTTGAGGATCGCCTGCACCGCTGCATCAGGTTGAGCATCGGCATCCCGATACTCTCCAGTCGCCGGGTCCAGCACCTGTTTGCCTTTGCTGGCATAGATGCCAATCTTAGTTTTCTGGCCCAGCGCACCTTTTTCAGTCAGCGCGCCTAGCCAATCAGGCACGGTGAAGTAAGGCCGCCACGGATCTTGTTGCAACGCCAGCGCCGAACCTTTGATGACATGCTCGATTGTATCGAGGCCCACCAAATCGGCAGTGCGATAGGTCGCACTCTTGGGCCGGCCAATCGCTGGGCCGGTCAACGCATCCACAAGATCGAAGCCCAGTCCAAACATGTGGGTGTGATGGAAGGCCGCCGCCATGGAAAAAACGCCGATGCGGTTGGCGGCAAAATTGGGGGTGTCCTTGGCGCGTACCACGCCCTTGCCCAAGGTGGTGACCAGGAAGGTTTCCAGCGAATTAAGAATGTTCGGATCGGTGGCGGAGCAGGGAATCAACTCGGCCAGCGCCATGTAACGGGGTGGATTGAAGAAATGAATGCCGCAAAAGCGCTGACGCATATGCTCTGGCACGGACTCGGCGAGCAGATTCAGGCGCAAGCCAGAGGTATTGGTGGCCAGAATCGCCCGGTCATGTAAATAGGGGGTGATACGCTGATAGAGACTGGCTTTCCAGTCTGGACGCTCGGCGATAGCCTCGATCAATAGGTCGCAGGTACGTAGTTCTTCCAGATGCTGGTCGTAGTTAGCAGGTTGAATCAGTGTAGCCCGCTCTTTGACGGCGAAGGGTGCCGGATTCATTTTAGCCAGACTAGCGATGGCCTTGGTGACGATTCCATTGGGATCACCGTCTTTGGCAGGCAAGTCGAATAACACTACGGGTACGTCGGCGTTGGCTAGATGAGCAGCGATTTGCGCGCCCATTACACCGGCGCCCAGAACCGCTACCCGGCGGATCGATGCGGCATTAATCATTAGTTAAGGTCCTCTTTCAATGCTGTGAAACGCCCTATCGCCTCTCTCTCTTTTTTTACATAAGGGGCGAACGGGTTTACTAAAAATAAAGCCGGGGACGCATCCCGGCTTTTCGATTTAGCGAATCGATGGGTGTTAGAAATTGTAAGTAACCTGTGCGGCCAAGATATTGGCATTATTGTTGTGACTGTCTCTCAACCGGCCATAGGCGTCGATGTTCTGGAGTTCTGTTGGATACTGGCCGTCGCTGTCATTGATGGATATCCCAGGTATTCAGGGATATAGGCGTATCTGAAGTCGAACCATAGTCCTGGCTTGGTTTGTACGGGGCGCTTAGCGATAGCCAGGCGCGGTTGCCATCGGGCCGTTATGGCGTGCGGGATTCGGCGCTATTAATTGGCGGCGGGTCATAGGCAAGGCTGCCCAGCAGGCGCTGGAGGGCTGCTGCATCAAAAGGCCAGTCCAATTCCTCGCCAGTCTCCAGTCGTTGCAAAACTGGAATACGGACGCCATACCGTTCCAACAGTTGAGTGTCATCGGTAATCTCCACCGCTTTGAAGGTGATGTTTCCTTGTCGCCCAATCAGATTTTCCGCCTGTTCGCACAGGTGACAGCCGCTGGTTGTGTACAGCAGAAAAACTGGTGCGCTTTCCCCGTCTTTCATGCGCAATTCTCCTCGCTCGCATGCTGGATTACCCGGAAACGGCTATCCTTCATTATCATACTCTCATCATTAACTTATTCACCAAACCCTGATCCCGGAATTGCGTATGGCCATATTGTTGCAAGAACTCATTCTTGAGCAGGCAGAGCGCCGCCCTGACGCTATTGCTATCGTTCATAGGCAAACGGCTCTGGATTATGCCAGCTTGGCTAGCTTGATTCAGGCGGTTGCGGGCGGTTTGCTGGCGCTGGGTCTGAACCGGGCGGAACGGGTCGCTATCTACTTGCCCAAGTGTCCGGAAACCGTCGCTGCCTTGTTTGGCACCGCGTTGTCCGGTGGCGTGTTCGTGCCCGTTAACCCCTTGTTGAAACCTGAGCAAGTCGCCTACATTCTGCGCGATTGCAATGTCCGTATTCTGATCACTGCCCGTGACCGGGCGGAGTCGCTGGGGCCGTTGTTGATTGACTGCCCGGATCTGCACAGTCTGGTGCTGATCGATGAGGCAGCTCCCCTCGCGCCGCATCCGCAGCACCTGCAAGTTCTTGGCTGGCGAGCGTTGCTAACAGCCGATAACAGTCCTTTGCCTGGGTCGATCATTGACGTCGACATGGCAGCGATTCTCTACACCTCCGGCAGTACCGGCAAACCCAAGGGTGTGGTGTTGTCTCATCGCAATATGCTAGCCGGAGCCTATAGCGTCGCTGAATATTTGGGTAATCGGGCAGATGACCGGCTGCTGGCGGTGTTACCGTTTAGCTTTGACTATGGTCTGAGCCAATTAACCACGGCTTTCGTGGCCGGGGCGCGAGCGGTGCTGATGGATTATCTGCTACCCCGTGACGTAGTAAACACAGTGGCCCGCGAGGCGATCACCGGATTAGCCGCGGTGCCGCCGATGTGGGTGCAACTCGCACAGCTTGCGTGGCCAGCGGCGGCAGTGGATAGCTTGCGTTATATCACAAATTCCGGCGGCGCCATGCCTCGCGCCACCTTGGCTGCTTTGCGCCGCTCCCTCCCGAAAACAGCCCCGTTCCTGATGTATGGACTGACAGAGGCATTTCGCTCCACCTACCTGCCACCTGCTGAGATTGATCGCCGGCCGGATTCGATGGGCAAAGCCATTCCCAATGCTGAAATCCTTGTGGTGCGCGAGGACGGAACCCCCTGCGCGCCTGGCGAGCCTGGCGAGCTGGTGCATCGAGGCGCACTGGTCGGGTTGGGGTATTGGAACGACCCGGACAAGACGGCTGAACGCTATCGCCCAGCGCCTGGCCAGAATCCTGGCTTGCCCATTCCCGAACTGGCCGTCTGGTCAGGCGACACGGTGCGGATGGATGAAGACGGATTTCTGTACTTCATCGGCCGTAAAGATGACATGATCAAAACCTCGGGCTACCGGGTGAGTCCTACCGAAATCGAGGAGGTAATCTACAGTAGCGGTCAGGTGGCTGAAGCTGCGGCATTGGGTATTCCACATCCGGCGCTGGGCCAAGCGGTGGTTACGGTCATCAAGCCTTTGCATAAAGTTTTCAACGAAAATGATCTCATTAATCACTGTAAGCAACACCTGCCCAATTTCATGGTTCCTTTGCAAGTGATTGCCCGCTTCAGTGAGCTGCCGCGCAATCCTAATGGTAAAATCGACCGTAAGAAACTGGTTGAGGAATTGGCCAATCTGTTTGAAAACTAAAATTTTTAGGTCGTTAGCATTAGTAAAAGGATGATCAGGCCGGGTGTTCAGTGTGCTGCTATGGAAGGCGATGGCTGGGATTGGCCTGATCTATAGAGCGGTATGAGCTGGTATAGGAATGTTGTCAGTTGCTGAACCGTAATCTCGGTAACGTAGCCACCGTCTTGCATCAATATTTGTTCATACGGCAATCCCCGTACCCCGAAGGTCTGCTCGATAGCGACAATGAGCTGCATCAAGTCCACCGACTCGAAATTTAGATCTTCGATTAATCGAGTGTCCGTGCCAATTGGTTCCAAGATATCCATATCCCACCCCTGAATCATGTCGCTCAGCAGCATGGTTAGCTGTTCTTGAATGTTTTTTGGAGTGAGTATGCCGGTGGTTGTCATGATGGTGCTGAACCAAGGTTAGATGTGGATGGATAATGTTGACGAGCTTGTCAACGCGTAACCAGCGGGCGATTTTGCCACGAGTTGTCTGCTCTCTAAAGAACCTCTGGAATGGATTTGTGCCGGTGAGCTGCAAATTGCTATGATGAATTGATTATGCATCTTTCCATCACAGTGGATAGATGGAAAGATTCTTCAAACCTTCAGCAACTTTCATTCCGGTTTTTGACTCCCATACGATGCCCTGGTTTCGCAATGACGGCTGATCGCTTCAGGATTCAGCCGCCCGGTGCTGATTTTGCATGTATGCCTTGAAATTCACGACGCCGCCCGTGCTGCCGACAGTACGAGCTATCATGAGGTATGAGATATGACACAGTGGCAACCGATGGTCAAAAAGCTGGATAGTAATCCGGCACCGGCCCAGGATGAACGCGAGCGCCTGCGGAAAGGCCGCGCACTGTTTCGCGAAGGGCGCCAGGATGAGGCCCGTATTGAATTTGAAGCGTTGCTAATCAGTAATCCCAAGTCAGCCAATGCATATCTTGGCCTCGGCATGGTATTACGGCGTCAGGAACGCCTTGAAGAGGCATTGGCGCGCTTTACCCAGGCGCGGACGCTAGATCCATTGCTACCGAAAGCCTACGTGCTGGAGGGGCAGTCATTGGCCGAACTGGATCAATTTGAGCCAGCCATTTTGGCTTTTCAGAATGCGCTGAATCTCGACCCGAAATCAGTGAAAGCTATGACCGGGCTCGGTCAAGTTTTGCTGCGTCAGCAGCGATATGAAGAAGCCATGGCTTTATTGCGGAAAGCCTTACACCATGATCCGCGCAAGGTGCAGCCGCGGCTATTGATTGCCGAAATTTATCGCCAGCAAGATCAGCCGGAGGCCGCTATTGCTGAATTGCGGCTCGCACTGGATATTGAATCAGATCATATTCGTGCTGCTATTCTGCTGGCGCGTTTGCTGGTTGCCCGGAATGAACACGATCCGGCTGAACACGTGCTGCGTGAGGTGCTGAAGCGCTTGCCGGAGGATAGCCCGGCGCTGGTCCAGCTGGGACGTGCGGCGTTGGAGCTAAAACTGTACCCGGTTGCCGAGGAAGCGTTGCATGAGGCGTTGCGCCGCGATCCTGGCCGAACGACAACCCGCTTGCGGCTGGTAGAGGCACTGCTAGCCAGTGGTAAATTGGAGGACGCTGAGCAGCAGGCCCGTGAGTTGCCGAAAAACAGCCAGATTGCGCCATTGGTACATAAGTTGTTAGGCGACATCCACTATCAGCGTCAGCAATTCCAATTAGCGGTCGAGCAATACCGCGCTACCGTTTTACATTTGCCGGATCATGAACAACTCTTGGGTGATCTGGAGCGCGAACTGGCGGCTAGTGATGGCGGCTGGGAAGAATTGGCCGAGGATCTCCAGCCATCCGTAACCGACCGGGTGGCGGATGAAACCCGCCGTTTGCGCCAGAACCGCCGCAACCGTAATCGCCGCGCATGAATCATCTGATTTATATCGTTATGGATAGCTGTCGCTATGACAGCTGCCAGAGGGCGCATACGCCGAATATCGACCGGCTCGGTCCGGTCGAGCGCCGCTACAGCTATGCGTCCTGGACCTCTCCTTCGCATTATGCGATGTTGATGGGCATGGTTCCGCACACCAATCCGCGCGGGGTGTTCGCCTCTGAGGTTTACAAGGGCGAGTTCAAGCGCTGGGTGGATCGGCTTGCTATTACCGGGCTATCGTTCAAAACCTTCGTGCCGGAGCTATCCTTGCCTAAGGTGCTGAAAAAAAACGGCTACTCGACTATTGCCCGGATGTCATTGCCGGTGCTCAATCCCTACACGCTTCTCAGCCGGGATTTCGACGATTACCGGCTGATGGACAACCACAACGATTTCGCTGGCATGGTGCGCGAAATCATTTTCCCTGGAAATCAGCCCCGTTTTTACTTTCTTAATCTGGGCGAAACCCATTACCCCTATATGCTGGCTGGCGACGATCTGCCGCATATTTCCGGAGTTCACGGGGTGCTCAAAGATCTGGCGAACGGCTCAACCCGGACATCGGAGAATCAGGCGTTCTTTCCCGAGGAAGAGATGCGGCGGTTACATGACCAGCAGGTCAGATGCGTGGAGTACATCGACAGGTTGCTGGGTGAATTGTATGCCCGATGCCCATCGAATACCTGGTTCATTGTAACGGCCGATCATGGGGAGCTCTTCGGTGAAGATGGCTATTTCGGCCACGGACCGATCATGCACGAAAAATGCTTTGAGGTGCCGTTTGCCGAAGGGTTGCGGCCGTGACAGCGGTCCGTTCAGCAAGCAGGTCAGACCATCACCAGCCGCTCTTTATTCTGGCGCCGCCCCGGTCGTTTACCTCGCTGGTCAGCACCATGCTTGGCCAGCATCCCCGGATGTACGGTTTTCCCGAATTGAATCTGTTCATGGCAGAAACGCTGGACGAGTTCTGGCGAGGCGTTAGTCACGATGGCGGGCGCAAGTCGACGTTCTGGCCGGTGATGCGCCATGGCCTATTGCGCACCGTAGCGCAGCTCTACGCGGGCGAACAGACGATTGACGGGGTTGCATTGGCCTACCGCTGGATCCGGGCGCGCGCCCAGTCCAGTACCGGCGAAGTATTCCAGGAACTCCTGGCGAAGATCGATCCGCTGATCGCAGTCGAGAAGAGCCCAGGCTATCTTCGCCGGCGGCTGTACCTGGAACGGTTGCTGGAAGCGGTTCCTCGGGCAAGGTTTATCCATTTGCTGCGCCATCCGCGTGGACAGTGCGAGTCAGTGCTTAAGGCGCGGGGCGGTAAGCTGATGCTTATGATGCTCAATGCGATCGATATGCCGGGGGACATGGCCGTAATTGAGCCGCAGATTTTATGGCATGACGCCAATGCCTTGGTCATGGAATTCTTGAATGACCTGCCTCAGGAGCAGTGGTTACGGGTACAGGGCGAGCGGATTCTAGCGGATCCTGATACCGAGCTGGCCCGGATCTGCCAATGGCTGGAGTTGCCTTGCGGCCCGCGTGAATTGGCGGCGATGAAGGCGCCGGAACAGTCACCCTATGCCCATGTGGGCCCGATCAATGCCCGATTGGGCAATGACATCAATTTTCTTCTGGAGCCGCGCCTGCGCCCGGCGCAATTCGGCGATTATGATTTCGCCGGACCTTTGCCGTGGCGGCCAGATAGCCAGGGGCTGCATCCGGCGGTGGTCGAGTTAGCGCGGGAATTGGGTTACTCCTAACGTCGAGAACCTTTCTTGAGAGAAATGCTATGAATAACGATGACGGTATGACCAAGCGCCGTGCCCGCTTGCAGGCGTTGCGAGGGCGCTATGAACAGCCTTCTCACAGTACCGCGCCTGTAATGCCGCAAACACCGGTGATTGAGCCGGTTGTGCTGGCTCAAGGTGGACACCGGCGGGGTGATCGCCAGGGACCGGCGAAGCAAGGTCAGCGCAGCGAACGGCAGGGCGGTGGTTTATTGCAGCGGCTGGCGGAATTCCTGATGGAAACGCCGCCGGGAGATACGCTGCTTCCTGGCATGCCCGTCGGTGAGCAACGGCTTCAGCGGGCAATCCGGCTGCTGGAGCAACGTGCCCGGACTACGCAAGGTGGCGCTAGTGAGCGTATTCAGCGGCTGCTTAAGTTTTTAAAGCAGGATATCCCCGGTGAGCCGATGGCGGGAGGGATCAATCTTTGGCGTCTGCAACAGACATTAGAGCGCGCAAGCCAATCGCCAGGCCCGGATAGAGCAGCTTCCACCGCATCGCCCGCTTTACCCTCAATCACAATGAACGAAGAGCAGCCGGTTGAGATCGGTGACGGAAATGTTCCGTCCTCCCGTGAGGCGGTGCGAAGCAGAGAACGTCAAGCGGATCGTGAAATTACAGCGATCGAGGCGGATCTTCAGCGGCTGCAGGCAGTCACTCAGGATTTGCAAGCCCGTTTGGAGCAAGCCCGGCAGCGTGCTGGAATTTCCCCCGGCGTCAGGCCATCGCCGGAGATCAAGCAACCCGCGGTCCGCCCGCCAGAATCCAATACAGCACCACAGCCCGGTGGGGATGACTGGTTTCTGGAATTTCTGGAGTAATGGACCTAATGAGCGATGATAGTGAGATAGAACAACGTCTTAACCGCTTGCGAGAGCAGCGCCAAGCGCGTGTGAATCAGGAGCCGGCAGGGCAGCGTGGCCGCCCCGGCTTGCGTACACTCATGATGGCAGCCAAGGGTGCGTCAGCACCGGCGGCTGATGGCAAAGGAGGACGCTTACCGGGTGGATTGGGCGCCCTTGCCCCTCTGCTGAAAAATCCTGACATTCGCCATGTCCTGCTGCAATGGTTACAGAATCAAGAAAGCGGTGCAGGGCGGTCGGCGGGAGGTGAGAATGCCTGGGGGCTGGAATTTGGCATTGAAACCCTGCCGCGCACTGAGGAACTGACGACTTCCAGCACCCTGGAGGAAATTACCCGCTATTACCAGCAACTGGAAAATCGGGTTGACTGGCTGGAGGCGGCGCTGGAGGAAACCTTGCTGGAAATGGAGCGGGTTAGCCGGTTCAAGCTCGCAGCCAGCGAAACCCGTGAATCTCAAGAGCCGCTGGCGCCACCGGTTGACCCCTTGCCATGAAGCGCGTCATGGCGGCGAATGGTGATTTCACCCTGTTTATCCTAAACCCTGCCGGTCTCAGCGATCCTGCGCTGGCGATGGCCGGTTGCCGCGCGGGCGGGGTCGGGGTACTGAATGCGGAAATTGCCTTGAAGCCGCCCGGACTGGCAGCGGCGCTGGCGCGGTTGGCGGCGATCCGCGCGCCCTTCGGCCTTAAGTGGAGCGGCAGTGAAATGCCAGCCGTGCTGGACGCCAGGCGTGATGCCAAACCGGATTGGCTCATCCTGGACGCTGAACGCAATATTCATCTGTTATCTGCTACTCAAGCCTTCCGCGCCGGTGGCGGACGGGTGCTGCTGGAGCTTTCCCGCTGGCGCGATGAATGGACCGGTCTGGAAACGCAAACTGATGGCTGGTGGGTGAAGGGTCACGAGGCCGGCGGCGCGGTTAGCGAGGAGAGCAGTTTTGTGCTCCTGCAACGATTGCTGGAGCGGACCACACTTCCAGTTTACGTCCGGGGCGGCATCGGCTTGCATACCGCTGTAGCCTGCCAGGCTGGCGGCGCCTCCGGGGTGGTGCTGGATCATGCTTTATTGCTGCTGCAGGAATCGCCGCTTGCTGAAACCCTGCGGCCTTGGTTGCGAGGATTGGATGGCACGGAAACCGTTCTATTGGGTCATGAGGAAACTGGACGCTATGCCCGAGTGCTGGAACGGCCAGGATTTGCGCCTGTATTGGCGCTGCGCCAGCAGTTGCAGGAAGATCGGGAAACTGCGCCCGGAGTGATGCTGGATGAGCGAACCGATTGGCATGATCCGCAGGTGCAAGGTGTCTTGCCGCTTGGCCAAGAGGTGGCTTTTGCTGCGCCGTGGGCAGAGCGTTACGGCACGGTAGCGAAGGTCATTCGCGCCATGCGGCGGGTATTAGTTCAACATCCAGTCCAAGCGCAACGGGACGCGGCCCTTGCAGAAAATGCGCCTTTAGCGCAGATGCACGGTACCCGCTTTCCTATTGTTCAGGGTGCTATGACCCGGGTCAGTGATTGCCCCGGATTTGCCGAAGCGGTTGCCCGCGCGGGCGCATTGCCGATGATCGCCTTAGCGATGCTCAAGGGTGATCGCTCCCGCCAATTGCTGGAGGAGACAGGCCGCTGTCTGAACGGTCGATCCTGGGGCGTGGGGATTCTTGGCTTTGTGCCGGCAGCGTTGCGCGAGGAACAACTGGCAGCGATCCGGGCGGTGCATCCGCCGTTCGCTTACATCGCCGGTGGCCGTCCGGAACAAGCCCGGCAATTGGAAGCTGACGGCATTGCCACTTATTTGCATGTCCCCACGCCGACTCTACTGCGGCTGTTTCTAGAACAGGGCGCGCGCCGCTTTATCTTTGAAGGCCGTGAGTGCGGCGGTCATATCGGGCCATTGAGCAGTTTCGTGCTATGGGAATCGATGGTTGAGGCGTTGCTGTCCTGGGAAGGCGAGCATTCTGAGGGGCTGGCTAAGGTGGCCGTGCTGTTTGCCGGTGGCATTCACGATGCTCGTTCAGCGGCGATGGTTGCCGCGTTAGCCGCCCCGTTGACCCGAAGCGGCGCGCACATCGGTGTGTTGATGGGCACGGCTTACATCCTGACCGGGGAAGCGGTGCGTTGCGGGGCCATCCAGGCCGGTTTTCAGCAAGTGGCGCTGGCTTGTGCAACAACCGCGACATTGACGGCCGGGCCAGGCCATGCCAGCCGCTGCGCGATCACGCCCTTCGTTGCGGCTTTTCACCAGACCCGTCAGCAGTTGCAGGCCCGGGGTGAGCCGGCACGGACGGTGCGCGACCGGCTGGATGAATTAACGTTAGGCCGGTTGCGAGTCGCTACCAAGGGCCTATTACGCTCGGACCCGGCGGGAGAATTGCAGCAGATAAGCCCGGATGAGCAACAGGTCCAGGGTATGTACATGATCGGGCAAGTGGCAGCCTTGCATGACCGGCCTTTGACGTTGGACGCGTTGCATCACAACGTCACCACAGGTGCGCTGGATTGGTTGGCGCGTTATCAGCCGCAATCCCGAAAGCAGCCAGAACCTGGCGCGAATCTGGCGGATATCGCCATCATCGGCATCGGCGTTTGGTTGCCGGGCGCGACCGGTGCACAGGACTATTGGCGGAACTTGGTCCAGGGGGTGAACTGCTTGCGGGAAGTTCCGCCGGAGCGGTGGGACTGGCGGTTATACTATGATTCCGATCCGGCAGCGCGTGACCGGGTTTACGCCAAATGGGGCGGCTTCATTGCCGAACAACCCTTTGATCCAACCCATTACGGACTACCGCCGGTCGCGCTCAAATCGATCGATGCCTTACAGTTATTGACGCTGGAGGCGGTGCGGCAGGCGCTGGATGATGCCGGCATTGATCTGCCGCAGACCAGCCGCGAGCGAATTGCAGTGGTTTTGGGAACGAGTGGCGGCATGGGTGAGCTGGGGCTGGCCTACGCAACTCGCGCGGATCTGCTGCGCATGACCGGTCGCGTGGGCGAGGACATCTTGGCGCGGCTGCCGGAATGGACCGAGGATTCCTTTGCCGGTTTGTTGCCTAATGTGGCAGCGGGCCGGGTCAGTAACCGTTTCGACTTCGGCGGCATCAACTGTGCGGTGGATGCCGCCTGCGCTTCGTCATTGGCGGCGATTTACCAGGCGGTCAATGAGTTGCGGCTGGGCCATAGCGACCTGGCAATCGCCGGCGGCGCCGATACCATGCAGTCGCCGTTCATGTATCTTTGTTTCTCAAAAACCCAGGCATTGTCGCCGCAAGGCCGGCCACGCACCTTCGACGAACAGGCCGACGGTATCGCGATTGCCGAGGGTGTCGCGGCGGTTGTATTGAAACGGCTGGAGGATGCCGAATGGGATGGCGACCGGATTTACGCAGTCATTAAAGGTATTGCTGGTTCCAGCGATGGCCGCGCCAAAGGATTGACGGCGCCACGGCCCGCCGGGCAATTGCGGGCATTGCGCCGGGCCTATCAGGAAGCCGGCTACTCGCCGGCAACCGTCGGGTTGTGGGAAGCGCATGGCACGGGCACCGTAGCCGGGGACCGGGCAGAATTGGAGACAGTGACGACTCTGCTTGATGAGAGTAGAGCGTCACCGGCCAGCGGTGCGATTGGTTCGGTTAAGACCTTGATTGGCCACACCAAGGCCACTGCTGGGGCCGCTGGGCTGATCAAGGCGGCGCTGGCGCTGCATTACCGGGTATTGCCGCCGCATTGCGGAGTCGACCGGCCCCTGCCGCCGTTGCGCGATTCAGCGAATCCGTTGTTTATCAACTCCGAAGCGCGGCCTTGGCTGCGCGCACAGGATTATCCTCGCCGGGCGAGCGTCAGTGCCTTTGGCTTTGGCGGCACCAATTTCCATGCTGCGCTGGAAGAATATCCAGGCGGGAAGGATTTGCAGACGGATGCGCCATTGCCTGACTGGCCGGCCGAACTGTTCGTTTGGCGGGCAGCAGACTCCGCTGGATTGATCGCCGGATTGGAGCGGCTGCAAGCCGCTTTGCAATCCGGTGCACAGCCTCGCCTTGCTGCATTGGCCGCTGCTTTGGCGCAAGCCTTGCCGGCGCAGGGGTTGACGTTAGCCATGATCGCTGGGTCGCTGCCTGAGCTGACGCAGCAGATCGCGAGCGCCTTGACGCAGCTATACAAGATCCCTCTCCCTCCTCCTTCTTCTCCTGAAATTCTCTCCTCTTTGGCGGGCAACGGCTGGGGAGGGGAGGGTGAACGGCTGCAAAATATCTACTTCCCGCATTCCTGGACGGCTGATGGGCAACCCCCCCGGTTAGCAGTGCTGTTTCCGGGGCAAGGTAGCCAGTATCCCGGCATGCTGCGCGAATTGGCGGTGGCGCTGCCGGAATTAGCGGCGACGCTGGAACAGGCGGATGCGGCATTGACGGACTCCCTCAATTCTGCACTGAGCACTTTTATTTACCCGCCCCGCCGCTTTACGCTTGAAACCGAAAAAGAGGCACGCCGCCGGTTAACCTGCACCGGAATTGCGCAACCAGCGCTCGGCGCCGTCGAGGCGGGTCTATGGGCTTGGCTGCAAACCCTGAATCTACAGCCGGCGCTGGCGGCAGGACACAGTTATGGCGAGTATGTGGCGTTACACGCCGCGGACGTTTTCGACCTGAAGACGTTGCTATGTTTGTCCGAAGCGCGCGGCCGGTTTATCGTTGAGGCGGCGGCCGATGGTCAGCTAGGGACTATGCTGGCGGCGCGCGCAGATGTGGAATCTGTGAGAACGGCGTTGCAGGGTGTCGAAGGCGTTACTTTCGCGAATTACAACGCACCCCGGCAATTGGCGCTCTCCGGATCTACCGCGGCGATTGAACAGGCCAGGCAGGTCTTGGCGGCCTGCAATATCGCCACTGTATCCTTACCGGTTGCTGCTGCTTTTCATTCTCCGATTGTCGAGCCCGCCCGGGCGCGATTAGCAGCATTCATGGCCGGTCTGCCGTTTCAATCGCCGGCATTCATGGTCTATAGCAATGCCACCCTTGACCCGTATCCACGGGAACCGGCAGAGATGCGCCGCCGGCTGGCGGCGCATCTGACTGAACCGGTCAATTTTACCGGTGAGATCGAGGCGATGTACGCTGCCGGTGCGCGACTGTTTCTAGAGGTCGGCCCGCGTAATGTATTGACCCGGCTGACTCAGCAAATTCTGCAGGAACAGCCGCATCTGGCGGTAGCAATCGATGATCACGGTGGTGGCCTGAATGGACTGTTGCAGGCACTAGCGGCGTTGCTGGCTCATGGTGTCCCGCTTGATCTGGCGCCGCTGTTTGCAGGCCGGATCGCTGACCCGTCTTCATTGGCTCAGGTCCTGGAGCAGTCCAAACCCGCGCCACTGCCGTCCCATGTCTGGTGGTTGAGCGGGACGGGTGTCCGGCGGCAGGGGGAACCTTATGCGCTGGGAATGAAGCCGCCGTTGCTGGCGGGCGATGTAGAGCAGTCATCGCCGCCGGACGTATTGCCTGCCGCCTCTCCAGCCATTGTGCAATCCACGGAGAATCCTATGATGAATAATCAACCTTCCGGCCCGCCGCCTGGGGCCGGTTCCGCTCCAGGGGGGGCGGCCGATCAGGCGCTGGCCGGTTATCAGGAAACCATGCGCCAGTTTCTGCACTTACAGGAACAGGTAATGCTGGCTTATTTCGCAGCCAGCCGTGAGGAAGGCGCGGCTGAACAGGCAACACTTCAGCCGCCCATGCGAGCGTCCGCCTTGCCTGCGGCTGTGCCGGTTCCAGCAGCGGCGGCGCCTGTGGTCTCGCCGCCGCCGGCGCCAGCTATCGTGCAACCAGTTGTTAACACTGCGCCTCCTCAGGAGGCCGGTACCGCACCCGCACCTGCTGCCGCATCATTAGAACGCTCCGATCTCAAAAACCGGCTATTGACGATCGCCAGTGAACGCACCGGCTATCCGCCGGAGATGCTGGGATTGGACCAGGATATCGAAGCGGATTTGGGCATCGATTCCATCAAGCGGGTGGAGATTCTGGGCCTGTTCCGCCGGTCGCTGCCAGAATCCAGCTCCCAAAAACTTCAGCCGCACATGGAAGAGATTGCCGGTCTGCCGACGCTTCAACAGATTCTGGATAGGGTGGCTGCCCGGCTAGCGGTGAAAACGGGCGAGCCAATCGCTGCTGCGAAACAGGAGAACGTGATCGAGGAGAACGCCCGCCCTTTTGAGTTAACCGGGACAGACCGTTTTGGGTGTGCCCCCCTGTCCCGGTTTATCGTTAAGGCGCACCCGGAATCGCTGACCCATCCGCTAACGGTGCTGGAACCGGGTTCATATCTGCTGATCCCCGACAACCTCGGTGTGGCGGACGCCCTGAGCCGGAAACTGCGAGGGGCCGGGATGCAACCAATGCTGATTCCGAAGGAACTGCTCAATGATACCGGGCGGTTGCAACAATGGATAAATACACAGCGGCAGGGTTCAACCGTCCGTGCGCTGATTCACCTGCTGCCGCTCGGTCAGCCGTTGTTAGCGGCCGGTGCGGCGTTGACGGAGTGGCGTGAACGGGTTGCCCGGGAGGTTAAGAGCCTGTTTACCCTGCTGCAATGGGTGGGAGGTGATCTGCGCGATGGAGGCCGCCTGTTGACGGTGACTGGTCTGGGCGGCCGGTTTGGACGTGACCTGCACGCCACGCATGCGTTGGCGGGCGACGCGTTGGCGGTGAGAGCCGGAATGGAGAGGGTTTTCCCTGGCAGCGCGGGATTGACCGGACTGGTGAAGACCTTGAACTTGGAATGGAATCCTGATCTGGCTCAGCCGGGTTTCATCGGAAAAGCACTGGATTTGGATCCAGGCGATGATCCTGAACGGCTGGCAGCGCTGGTGTTTCAAGAATTGGCGCTGCCAGGGGGCCGCCGGGAAGTGAGTTATCCGGGGGGAGTACGCACGGTTTTCCGCACCGTGCCGGCTTCTCTATCGCCCTTGCCAGCCCCTCTACGCCAGCCAGACGAGCATTGGGTCGTGCTGGCCACCGGTGGGGCGCGAGGTATCACGGCGGAAACGTTACGTGAACTGGCGCCGTTTCATCTGACCTTGGTCCTGCTGGGGCGAACACCGTTACCGGAATCCGAGGATGCGGCAACCCGCCATCTGCCGGATGCTGCGGCGTTGCGCCGCCATTTTCTGGCGCGGGCGAGCGCTGAGGGGCGCACGGTGAAACCGGCTGAGGTCGAGCAGGATATTCAATCTCTGCTGCGCGACCGGGAAATCCGCGCTAACGTGGCTGATTTGACCGCACTCGGCGCACGCGTGGATTACCGGGCCGTCGACGTTCGAAATGAAGCCGGGATGGCCCTGCTGCTCGATGATCTGTACCAAAAACAGGGACGGATCGACATGGTCATTCACGGGGCAGGGGTGATCGAGGATGGCTGGTTACTCGATAAATCCCGCGAGAGCATCGACCAGGTCATCGACACCAAGATAGACAGTGCTTTCCTGCTGGCAAAATACTTGCGTCCGGAGACCCTGAAATTTTTTGCTTTTTTCACCTCGGTTGCTGGACGTTTTGGCAATCGCGGGCAGTCCGACTATGCGACTGGCAATGAGATAGTGACTCGATTGGCGTGGAGTCTGCGTGACCGCTGGGGAGAATCGGTAAAAGTTACGGCTATTCACTGGAGTCCTTGGGATCGGACCACGCATGGCGCTGGCATGGTCACGCCCGAGGTGCGGCGGCAGTTCGAAGCGCGCGGTGTCCAGCTGGTGAATGCAGCCGCTGGCCGGCACTTTTTGCTCAATGAGCTGCTGTATGGGCCGGCCGATGAGGTTGAGCTGGTCGCCGGCGATTTCCCTTGGGAGTATGCGGAGACGCAACTGAGTATGTTGCCTAGCGCGGCTGATCCGGCGGTCCTCATCGGGGGGCCTCATGCGCTGCTCTATGGCGCACGTCTCACGGAACGGGGTCCAGCCGCATGGCGATTTGAAAAAACCGTGGATTTAATCAGCGATCCGTATCTGGATCATCACCGGCTGGATGGTGCGCCGGTGTTGCCGTTCGCAGTGGCTATGGAGTATTTGGCCGAAGCCGTGATGGCCATCTGCCCTGATGCCAGCGGTATCCAGCTCAGTGATGTGCAATTACTGCGAGGACTGAGTTTGCAGAACCAGGATAACGCGCGGCTGCGGATCACATTGCAGGAATCCTCCAGTCCTGCGAGCGAGGGTCTGCGGCGGTTTACGGCATGGCTGGACAATGGCGATGCTCAGGGCCGGCCTTGTTATCAGGCAGCGGTGACCATTGGTTCCCCGCCCGGGTCCACGGCAGTTAACGATCCCATCGCAGAGTTGCATTCATTACCGCTGCCGGTCGATGAAATCTATCGGCGCTGGCTGTTTCATGGCCCCTGCTTTCAGACGCTAACCGGATTTGAGGGTTACAACGGCCAGCAGATCGTTGCAATGCTTCGTCCCAGTCAAGCCAGCAGTTTCTACCCGCCAGCGCGTGATGCACGGTGGCAATTCGATCCAGCACTGGTGGATGGAGCATTCCAGGCATTGATTGTTTGGAGCCGTCTGCAACTGGGCGCAACGCCACTGCCCAGCCGGTTAGGCCGTATCCGCCGTTTGAATGCCGGACCCTTGCCGGAGCGATTGATGGTTCGCTTGCATATCGCTGCTGTTGAGGCGGGTGTTCGCTGTGATATCCGCTTCACTGGCGTTGATGGCCGGGTTCATCTTGAAATTGACGATTTTGAATGTGCCGCCAGCGCAGCGCTGAACCGCCTTGGCGGTGGCTGGGCCGGTGGTACGCGCAGCCAAATTTTATGACTAAGACTGCAGACAGCGATATTGCCATTGTTGGGATGGCGGCCCTGTTCGCCAAAGCGCCCGATTTAACAAGCTATTGGCACAATATTCTTAACCGGGTGAATGCGATTGACGAGCCGTTGCCCGAGTGGGGCGCCGAGCGGCTTTTCGATCCTGGCAGCGATGATTTGGCGCGTATCTACACCCGGCACGGTGGTTTTCTGCGTGATGTGTCCCGTTTCGATCCCCGCCGGTTCGGCATCATGCCGGTGTCAGTGACCGGCGGTGAACCCGACCAGTTTCATGCGCTTGATCTAGTAAAGAAAGCATTGTTGGATGCAGGTCTAGAGGATAATCGCTTTAATCCGGAAACCGCCGGGGTCATCTTAGGACATGGCATCCACCCCAATCGGGCGAATGTCAATGGCGTCCAGCATTGTGTGGTACTGGATCAGACCGTAGCCTTGCTGCAAGACATGTTTCCTGAGATCGATTCAACGGCGCTCAGTCATGTCCGGGCAGCACTCAAGCAGCAGTTGTTACCGTTGGATACCGACGGTATTCCTGGTTTGGTGCCCAATATGATGACGGGGCGGATCGCCAACCGCCTCAATTTAATGGGGCCGAACTACATCATCGATGCTGCTTGCGCTTCGTCGCTCATCGCAGTAGATGCCGCCATGAATGAATTGCGGCGAGGGCGCGCTGACATCATGCTGGCCGGTGGCATTAATACCTCCACTCCGCCGCTGGTATATATGGTTTTCTGCCAGCTTGGCGCCTTATCGCGCACATCGAAGATCCGGCCTTTTGCTGCTGACGCCGACGGGACGTTGCTGGGCGAGGGGGGGGGTGTGCTGGTATTGAAGCGGCTGGAAGACGCTTTGCAGGCCGGTGACCGGATCTATGCTGTTTTGAAATCCATCGGCCAATCTTCGGATGGACGCGCCAAGGGGTTGATGGCGCCACGCCTGGAAGGCGAGGTATTAGCGATGCGCCGTGCCTGGGGGCAAACAAGACTCGATCCGGCCAGTTTAGGGCTTATCGAGGCGCACGGCACCGGTATTCCTTTAGGCGACGAAACTGAAATTCAGGCATTGCGCCAGATACTGGGCGAACGGCGGGGAGCGCTGCCGGATGTCGCCTTGGGTTCGGTCAAATCGATGATCGGCCATTGTATTCCAGCGGCGGGCGCGGCATCGCTGATTAAAGTGGCACTGGCGCTGTATCATCGGGTATTGCCGCCGACTCTATGTGAGGAGGTCCGCACTGACTTGGCCCTGGGAAATGGCCGCCTGTACCTTAATACTGAGGCCCGTCCCTGGATTCAGGGCGGGCGGATGCCCCGCTGCGCGGCAGTCAACGCTTTCGGCTTCGGCGGCATCAATACCCACGCTATTCTTGAGGAGGCACCAGGTCAAAATACCGGACCGCTGTCGGCATTTCTCGGGCGGCGCTGGAAACCGGGTAGTGAGTTATTGGTGTTCGTGCAACCGGACAGGATGGCATTGATTCAGCAAGTCGAGGACGTGCGGGAACAGCTGCGGAATGCGCCGGAAGGCGATCTACGCAGGCTGGCCATGGCGCTTTGGCGGCAACGCGGCCAGGGTGAAGAGCGGTTGGCGGTGGTGGCCGAAGATGGGCGCACGCTTGAAGCCCGATTGGCAGCAGTAGCTGGCAAGCTGGCTGATCCGGCGCGGGATCGTTTGCAGACCCGGGATGGCATCTACTTCAATAGCCGGCCCGTTGCAGGCCGCTTGGCAATGCTGTTTCCTGGAGAAAATTCCCAGTACCCGGACATGCTGCGGGATTTAGCGATTGAATTTCCCCAAGTACGCCATTGGTTCGATTTTCTCGATGGACTGTACGATGGTGAGCGTGATCTTGCGCCGAGCCAAGCGATTTTTCCGCTGCCGGCCGGCTTGAGTACTGAAGAGCGGATAGAGTTACAGAAGCAGTTACGCGGCATGGAGCTCGGTTCGGAATCGGTATTCGCTGCGGACCGGGCGCTGTTTGCTTTATTGACGGCGTTTGGTGTCCGGGCCGATGCGTTATTGGGTCATAGTACCGGTGAGAATGCGGCGCTGACTGCTTCCGGCGTTCCCCGCTTGGACGAGGCGGCACTGGGCGCATGTATCCGGCGGATGAATGCGTTATACCGCAGTCTGGAGATGTCTGGGGTTATTCCAGATGGTGAGCTACTGTCGGTCGGTGCGTTATCTCTTGAACAAGCGCAGGATATTCTGGAAGCTGATCCGCGTTTGCACCTGACGATGGATAATTGCACCAATCAGTTCATCCTGTTTGGCCCCGCAGAAGCGATTGCCGCCGCCCATGCCACCCTCAAACAACGGGGTGCATTCTGCACTGAGTTGGCGTTGGACCGGGGTTATCACACGCACTTGATGTCGCCCATGGCGGAGGCATTCCGGGCGCTGTTCGCCAGCGTGGAATTTGCCCCGGCCGGTACGGTCCTGTATTCATGTGTGACCGCAAAGCCTTTTCCTAGCAGGATGGAAGAGATTCGCGACACTGCCGCCGCTCAATACATGTGCCCGGTGCGCTTTCGCGAGAGCATTGAAAATCTGTACCGGGACGGGGTCCGGGTGTTCGTCGAAGCGGGGCCAGAGAGCCACCTGACGGCCTTTGTCCGCGACATTCTTCGCAACCGGCCGCATGTCGCCGTATCCTGCGATGATCGCCGGCGCGGTGCTGATCATCAACTGCGCCATCTCCTTGGTCAGTTGTTTGCGCAGGGTATTCCTGTCGATCTGGAGCTTCTCTACGGTGGAACGCCACAACCGGTGGCGGCGCTGGCGCCCTATTTGCCGACGGCGATTCCGGTGATTCAATCCACGGGGCCGGTGGCAACGCAGCTACGGGAATGCCTGAATGCAAGCGTGCCCGCCTCCCACGCCAACTCTCTCCCGCAAGAGAGGATAAAGACTTGCAAAACAGCAGATGATTTGGCGCCTCCGGTTATAGCAAAACCGCTTGGCCGGCCAGAGGCATTGGCTGGACACTTTGATCTGATGCAAGAATTTTTGCGCCAGCAGGGACGCGTTATGGATATCTGGCTGGATCGCCGGCGAGGACGGTGAGGGTGCCGGAGAACCAAGCGCCTGACGAGCCAATCCTCTGGCGATTGCGCCCGGAATTGCGGTTCGAGTCCACCGCGGCGGCTGGACGCTATCAGGTGCGCGATCCGGTCAGCGGCGAACGCTTCGAGTTAGGCGAGGAAGAGGTATTTCTTTGCCAAGCACTGAACCGGACCGCTGATCCCAAAGTGATTCAGGCCGATTTCGCGCAACGGTTTGATCTGGCCATTACCGCTGACCAACTGAATCAGTTTTATCAGGACATGGCTGCGTTGGGATTGCTGGCGGCGATGGACGATGCGCCAGCCGGTGAAGCAGAAGCAGATGGCCTAGAAGTTGATGACGATGACCGGCCCGGCGATGCCTACCGCTGGTTATGGTTTAACCCTCAGCGCGGTTTCGCCTGGCTAGGATACTGGTTGGGATGGCTGCGCCACGGTGTCTGGTTATTGGCGCCAGGCATGCTATTAGCGTTGCTGACGCTAATGTACAGCCAGCCGCAGTATGAACGGGCCTTGACAATACTCGTTGCTCCGGGTGCCCACCTGCTGTTCAAGTTCATATTTGGCTTGTTCGTGGTCAACTTGCTGTCGAGAGTGGTGCAAGGTGTCACCTGTGTTTACTGTGGGGGCCAGGTAGAGCAATTTGGTCTCCGCTTGGAGTTTGGCGTCATTCCCCACTTTTTCATTGGCAAGGGTTTGCGAAGCTGGGTACGCCCCCGCCAGCAGAGATTGCGGGTAATCGGATCGGCGTTGCTCACCAAACTGGCCTTATTTATCGGTGGAACGCTGCTTTGGCGCTTGACCTTGGAGAGCGGCGGTACACTGGGTTCTTATGGTTTCGTTATCGGCCACTTGGCGCTAGGTGCTTTCCTGTTCACAGCCAATCCGCTTTGGTGGGGTGACGGCTACGTATGGCTAGCCAGCTATCTACAGATGCCCAAAGTGCGCGAGCGAGCATTTCGGGTGCTGAGTTTGTATCTGCGGGGCCGTCGACCGCCGGCGGGACTTTCGTCCGCGGAAAAATACGGACTCTTGGGTTATATCGTCGCCAGTGCAGCTTATGTACTGATGATTGCAGGAACTGTGCTGCTGACCCAGGCCGAGCAACTGAAATTCCGTTTTCAAGGCGTAGGCGTGGTGCTGTTTCTGGTGCTGGTGATGCTTGTAGCGCGCTGGCTCTTGTATCGGTTGGCCCGCCAGCGCCAGCGCCACGAAAAACGGTCAATGCCAGTCACTGGCGATATTTCACGCCCAGCTATGCAATATTCTGTCTCTCATCCCACCGCGGTCGTGGAAAAGAAGAAGGGAAGGTGGAAATGGCGGCTGGCGGTGGTGATATTGCTGGTGAGTGCGTCATTCCTGCCTTACTCCTATGATGTCACCGGCGAGGTGACCCTGTTTCCCACCGCGCGCGCTGAAGTCCACGCGGTAACCTCCGGCATAGTAACGGCGGTGCAGGTTCGGGAAAATGAGCGGGTAACCTCCGGACAGGTATTGGCTGAATTAAGCACATGGCAACAGGATCAGGAGCTTGCTAAAACGGCTACTGAAATCGAACGCCAGCAGGCGGAACTGGAACTGCTCCAGCATGGCGCCAAGGCTGAAGCGATTGAGGTCGCCCGGCAGCAGTTGGCGATGGCTAAAGTCCGGGCGCTGCACAGCCGCAAAGTCCGGGAGTTGCTGGAACCGGTTCATCAACAGGGAGTGGTGAAGGCGCTGGAATATGAAGAGGCGGTCAAGACTGCGGAGGTCGATCAAGCGGCAGTCACGGTAGCCGAGGCTAATTTTAATTTACTGAAAAGCCCGCCGTTGCCGATGGAAGTTACCGCCAAACAGGCTGAGCTTCAGCAATTGCGCACTCAGCAAACCTATCTGGAGGATCAACGCAAAAGGACGTACTTGCGAACACCGGTGGCCGGGCGGGTGGTGACGCCACGCCCGGAATTCAAGACCGGAAATTACTTGAAAGAGGGTGATCTGTTCGTAACCGTTGAAGACCATCGGGTAATGCGGGCTGAGATCCTGGCGCCGGAAACCGATATTGGCGAGGTGCAAACGGACGCGCCGGTGCAATTGCGGGTCTGGGCGTATCCGCTGCGTGATTTCACTGGCCGCGTAGCGGCCGTTGCTCCGGTTGTCGAGCCGAATCCGGCCAATCCGTTCATGCGTGTCGTGCGGGTGATGATCGAAATTCCCAATCCTGAAGGTTTGTTGAAATCGCAAATGACCGGGTTTGCCAAGATCACTGCCGGTGAGCAATGGCTGATTGTCGCGTTCACCCGGGCGCTGGTGCGGTTCGTGATGCTGGAGATGTGGTCGTGGTTGCCTTAAATTGCTGTATCCTTCTCACAGGCAGAGAAGTAAAAAATTACTCTAGTGATTGCGCTCTAACCAAATACCCGGCTGTGCTTTGGAATTACGCGTTAAATCCCAGTCACCGGTAACCACCAGACCATGCGGGGTTGGTTGCAGCACACGCAAACGAGTTGCCGCAGACTGTCCGAAGCTGTCGGGTGTGACAACTTCCCACTCTTCGCCATCCTGGCTTTTCCATAGCTGGAAATTGACCGGTTCAGACGTAGGATTAGCATTGACGGGGTCTTCGTAATGATCGAGGGCAGCGTACAGGGCATTGGGTGTGCCCATGAGCCGTGAGACTCGCCGGTTACGGTGGCCGCTGAACCCAGGCCCCTGAGCCGAAAGCGGGATTTGCAGCCCAACCGGTGAGAAGCGCGGAGTACCCGTGACCAGTTCCCAATGGTCATTAGCCAGTACTCGGATGACTTCAGCGCCTGAAGTGGCAAATTCCCAGCGAGGATCAAGATGTGGCGAGCGAGTGCCGAGGTAGAGCATGTCTTTGAACACGGTCAGTGTTTCGACATGCGGGTTGAGCGTGTAGCGTTGAGCGCCCTCAGCGAGCACCTGCTCCCAAGTGAAAGGGGGTTGGCCACGCGCCATCGTCTTCCAAAGCTGAAAGCCATTGGTTGGATTGCCAGCGACAGCATACAATTGGCCGTTGAAGACGTGCAGACCGTCAATGGTCCGGTTTTCTGGGTTACCGAAGCCGGGGGTACAAGCAGGATGCCAGGATTGTGCGCAAGGGCCGGTGCTGACCCAGATCAGTGGACCATCGCGGCCGGTGTGAGCAGCGCGGGCGGAGATAGCGAATATTTGACCTGAAAAGCTGCGCAGGCTGATGAATGGGCTGCCATCGGTGTCTGGGCTGGACGCTATTTCCGTGAAGTGCGCGCCCTCTTCGGAATACAGGAGAGCAGGTGTCCGTAGGCTGAAGCGGAGTGCATAGAGGGCCGGTGCCGGCTGTTTGGTGTTTGGCAGGACGGCCAGCGCTCGCCAACCGAGTTCCAATGGGAAATAGCGGGATTGGCCCTGGTGCGTGAACCAGCGGGACTCCACCGTGCTCGTGTGCAACTGCTCCCAACCGGATTCGCGTAAGCGATGGCGAAGCAGAACGGCGTTGCCAGGGCGGGCGGGGTCTGCCGGGTAGCTGGTCACTCCTAGATATAACCAGCCCTGAAACCAGGCAGCTGCGTGAATCAGGTAGCGGCTGGCTTCGGGCAGTAGACCGGCGGGAATGGCGTGAAACTGAAACGAGGAGTGTGCGGGCATGCGGTTGGCGACCGGGTTTGAGTGGAAATTAAGAGTATGCTGAGTGTGCTGCGAGCTTTGCAACGCGTGAGGCTGATTATTTCAGTATCGATTATAAGAGGGTTCAGGGTATCTGTTCCCAATTGAGTTGAAAAAGATGGTGCATGTTGAGATTGAGGTTGAGAAAGACGGATGAGTCCTGAGATTGAAAATGATCGGAAGCGGCCTCCCGCATGGCGTGAACGGGATGGAAGCGGGGCAGTGGAGCCGGTTCAGCGTGCTTTTCTACAGCGAATCATCCAGTTTCTTCAACAGCCTGCTCCTGGAAGCAGGCTGATTCCGGGAACCCGGATTGGCGAAGAGCGCGTGCGGCAGCTGATCGGTTTTTTGCGGTTGCGCAGCCAGGGCAGCCATCCGGTGGCTGTCCGGATTCGTTGGATTCTGGGGCAACTGGAGCAGACCGCGTCCGGTGAGGAAAAAGTGGCTGGGATCAGTGTCCAGCAGTTGAAGCGTCTGCTGCAATCGATTCCGGGTTATGAAAGTTTGAATGTTGCGGAATCCGCCGCTTCCGATTCGAAGCAGCGTCCGGACCGGTTGGCTGAGGCACTGCCGCAATTCGATAGCCATATGCAAGCGGTCAGCCGGACTGTGCGGGGAATGGTGGAGATCATCGATCAATTAACCGGACACGTGCAAATCATCGAACGCGAACTGCAAACATTAAATGCGTGGCGTGCGGCTTTAGGTGATCATCGGCTGGCTACGCCAGCAATACCAACGCCGGGTCCAAAGTCAGAAAACCGCCCTGAACCCGATGTAGCGGGCTGGTTCAGTGATTTCATCGATTGACCATCAGGTATGTCTGTGAGCAATCAAACTCATTTCGATTGCCGGCCGCTGTTTATCCTGTGTCCTGGCCGTTCCTTTTCTTCGGTGGTATGCGGCATGTTGGGCCAGCATCCAGAGCTGTATGGACTGCCGGAAACTAATTTTTTTGTTGCGGACACGGTCGGCGGCTTGTTTCAATGCTTTGCCGGTTTAGGCGACCGGCACCGGCTGCATGGTCTGGTCCGGACGCTCGCTCAATTGCATGACGGCGAGCAAACAGAAGCTGCTGCGGAACGGGCTTGGCAATGGTTGCGTGAACGATTGGATATGACCACGCACGAGCTGGCGTGGCATGTGGTGTCACAGATCGGTCAGCGTCAGATGGTTGAGAAGAGTCCCAGCAATTGCGCGGAAGCGGCCTATCTAGCCCGTTTGTACCGGATTTTTCCCACAGCCCGTTTTCTGCATTTATCACGGCACCCGCGTTCAACCAGCAAGTCGTTATATCAAGTGCGCCAGGAGCAGCGCGCCCGGCGCGGACGGAATCGCATGCCGGTGGACGGGCGTCGAATGGAGGAAAACTGGCTGAAGGTTCACGGCCATATCGTGCGGTTTACCGAACAGTTACCGGTTGGGCAGAGCCTGCATCTGCAGGGAGAACTGTTACTGGCCAATCCAGATCATTATTTGCAGCAGATTGCTGAGTGGCTGGATATCCGGATGGATGCAGAAGCGATTGAGGCAATGAAGCATCCGGAAGCGTCCCTGTTCGCCACCATAGGACCGGATAATGCCCGTGGGGGTAACAATCGCAAGTATTTGGAAGATCCGCGATTGCGAACCGGTCCGCCGCCTAAGGTGAATCTAAGCGATCCACTGGAATGGATGACGGATGGTTCACGATTCGGTCCAGCAACGGTGGCGCTGGCTCGGCGGTTGGGATATCTGTGAGCGGTTGCTAACCGCGAAGCCAGGGGACCCCGGCTCCAGCGCTTGATCTTGTGCATGCAAGCAAATCGTAAATACCTCTCACCCCCATCGGCTGCGAGCCAGACCCCGTGTCTGGATATAGACAAAGTGCCGGAGTTTGTCGAATCCGCTTTTTTTATCGTGCGGGTGGATTCGTGCAGGGCTTCAGTGGGTTGAGGGCACAAAAAAACCTTGGCGGATAATGCACCAAGGCTTTGATTTAAAAATGGG
>ERZ795053.787-NODE-787-length-40452-cov-15.175855_pt1 | contig 40452 bp, 54 predicted proteins | sample MGYA00375137_ERZ795053 | MGnify/ENA primary metagenome ERZ795053 (study PRJEB30182, sample SAMN05720284) | activated sludge metagenome | isolation source: Anaerobic digester | place: Hong Kong | collected 2014-12-17 ... | reverse complement strand
CCCCCACTGTCATCCTGAGCGAAGCGGAGCTTCAGCCACTCTCAATCACATTCCCTGTTCGCCCTTCAACCCCCACTGTCATCCTGAGCGAAGTCGAAGGATCTTGAAACAAGCTTGCTCTTGAAAGAAGCGCTCCCCCGTGGGACGAGAGGAACGAGGACGGGTGTTCCGCCGTGAGCGCCCCTTGCCATTGAAGCTGCGCTCACAATAGGCGAAACACTCATTCAGCCCCGCGGCAACAGGGAACGCAACAGGGCGGCGAAGGCGCCGCCCCGTCATATAGGACTGTCAGACCTAAAAAATCGGCACAACAGCGTCGCCATAGGTGCTTGTGATAAATTCGCGCACTTCGTCGGAGCAGAGCGCCGCATACAGCGCCTGTATGTCCTCCCTGTTCTCATTGCCCTCGCGCACCACCAAAATGTTGCCGTAGGTCTGCGCGGCAAGCGAGTTTGCGGACTCCAGCGCCAAGGCGTCGCTTGCGGAGAACCCCGCCTCAATCGCGTAATTGCCGTTGATAACGCCGAAATCAACGTCCAAAAGTGAGCGCGGTATCTGAGCGGACTCAAGCTCGACTATCTGTATGTTCTTGGGGTTATCCACGATGTCCAACACGGTTGCGGACAGCCCCGCGCCCTCGCGTATGGTGATAAGCCCTATCTCGGCAAGCAGCTGCAAGGCCCTTGCTTCATTCGTGGAGTCATTGGGAACAGCGATTTTCGCGCCGTCGGGGATATTGTCCAAGGAATCGCATCGACCCGCGTATATGCCGTATGGCTCATAGTGAACCGCGCCCACCGAAACAAGGTGAGTACCATGTTCGGCGTTGAAATCCTCAAGGTAGGGCAGGTGCTGGAAGTAGTTCGCGTCCAGTTCGCCGCTTTCAACGGCGGTGTTGGGCAGAACATAATCTGTGAACTCCACTATCTCAAGGGTGTAACCCTGTTCGGCAAGGTTGTCCTTGACTACCTCAAGTATCTCGGCGTGGGGCGTAATGGACGCGCCAACGCGAATGACCTTGGCGTCCTCATCTTTGGCGCAGGCGGTGAAAAGGGTGCATAGCAGGGTGATTGCGAGCAGTATTGCGAGTGTCTTTTTCATTTTGTTTTCCTCCGTATAGTTGTATTTAGTCTATATTTTCAAGCGTTCGTTTCAGCGAATGCGCTTGTCGCTTTTTCGGGAAAGTCCGTTGCCAACCGCCTGCATGAGCTGCACTATGACAACGAGCAGAGCGGCGCATATCAGCATGATATCGGTCTCATAGCGGTAATAGCCGTAGCGAATCGCGATATCGCCTATACCACCGCCGCCCGTGAAGCCGCTCATCGCGGAGTAGCCCAGTATAGTTGTGACGGCGATAGCCGAGCCGGTGATAAGCGAGGGGAGCGCTTCCGGCAGGATTACGCGCAGGACTATCTGCAATGGCGTCGCGCCCATTGAACGTGCCGCCTCGATTACTCCATTGTCCACCTCTAAGGCGGAGGACTCCACAAGCCTTGCCACGAAGGGCGCGGCGCCCAAGAACAGCGGTACCAGCATGGCGGTTGAACCCAAGCTCGTTCCAAAGATTATGCGCGAGAGCGGCAGCACCGCCACCATGAGTATGACGAAGGGGACGCTGCGAACCATGTTCACGATGGTACCCAAGACCATGAAAACGGGCTTGTTGGGCTTGACGCCGTTGGGGGCGGACGTCACAAGCAGCAGACCCATGGGCAGCCCCAGAATGTAGGCAAGAAGCGTACCGCCTAAGGTCATGTAGAGGGTTTCAAGTACACCCTTGCCGAGCATCCTCCAGAATTCAAGACTAAGCATCGCTCTCCACCTCCTCGCAGAATATGCCCTGCTCGTCAAGGTATCCCAGTATTTGGGCTCTTGCCGCGGCGCCTTCGGGCAGGTCGAGCAGCATCTGTCCGTAGACCCTGCCGCCAATGGACTTTGTATCGGCAAAGAGTATGTTCACGCTGTTGCCTGTGAGCAGAACCAGCTCCGAAACGACGGGCTTTGTGGCCTCCTCGCCGTTGAATACGATACGAAAGCAGCCCTTAGCGCTGTCGCGTTCGCCGCGTTCACCGCCTGAAAGCACAAGCTTGCGCCCCATCTTGGACTTGGGACGGCGAAAGACCTCCTCAACCGCGCCCAGCTCCACAACTCGGCTGTCGTCCAGTATAGCAACCCGTTGGCAAATCTGCTCAATGACCTTCATCTCATGGGTTATCACGACTATTGTCACGCCAAGCTTGCGGTTCAGCTCGCTCAGGAGCTTCAGCACAGAGGCCGTGTTCGCGGGGTCAAGCGCGCTTGTCGCCTCGTCGCACAGAAGGATTTCGGGGTCTGCGGCAAGGGCGCGGGCTATGGCCACGCGCTGCTTCTGTCCGCCTGAGAGCTGAGCGGGGTAGGCGGAGGCTTTGTCCGCGACGTCCACCAATGCAAGGAGCTTGGACGCTTTCTCGCGGGCCTCGCGCTTGGGCGTTTTGGCAATCAGCAAGGGGAACATCACGTTCTCCAAAGCCGTGCGCTGCGCTAAAAGGTTGAATTGCTGAAAGATCATGCCTATCCTGCGGCGCATAATGCGAAGCTCCGCCTCACTCATCGCCGTAAGCTCATGCCCCAACACACAGACGCTGCCGGAGCTTGGACGCTCCAAAAGGTTGACGCAGCGAACGAGCGTGCTTTTACCCGCGCCCGATAAGCCTATAAGCCCAAAGATTTCCCCGCGCTCTATCTGTAAGTCTACGTCGCTTAAGGCGTGAACGGCCTTGTCGCCCTCGCCAAAAACCTTGCAAAGACCCTTGATGTCGATTATTGTGTCTGCCATGTTACCTCCAATGCAAAATAAAAAAGCGGATGGCCGACGCCACCCGCAACGCTAACGCTAATAGACCTGTCTAAAGTCTATGATTTGCCGCGTGCAAATGCGCCATGCCGCGATACCCGTCGCGCATGGAGCCGCACATCAGCATAGAGGCAAGGAAAAGCTGCTTATACATGTTTTCGGCCTCCTTCATCTCCAAGAATATACTATATGATACTTACTCGGCTCCGCCCTGTCAAGCACTAAACAGAACATTTTACCGCGACTTTACGGAACGGGTGGAGGGGTGTATTTCAAATACCGAACAGGCTTGAGCGCGACAGAAGTCCTTGTCATCCTTCGCTTGTCGAAGGATCTTGCCGAAAACATATAAGTCAAGAGCAACCATGCTGGGATAACCCCCGCTCCCCACGTTCTTCACGGCGGTTCGTGCCATTTTAGGCGGGTTCACAGCCCCGCCGATTCCCGCCTTCTACCGTTTGCGCTCCGTCTTGCTTGACAGGACGGGCGGGTTTTGTTATCATATACACATGGAAAACGGTCAAGCAAAGTCGAGGGAAAACAGCTTTACGCGGATATACGAGGTCGTAAAACGCATACCCCGCGGCAAGGTCGCGACCTACGGGCAGATTGCGCGGCTCTGCGGCAACCCCAAGTGGGCGCGCATCGTTGGCTATGCCCTTCACGTCAACCCCGAACCCATAGTCATACCCTGTCACCGTGTGGTGGATCGCAGCGGCAGGCTTTCCCCCGCCTTCGCTTTTGGCGGCGAGAACGTTCAAGCTATGCTTCTTGAAAAGGAGGGCATTCCCGTACTCGGCGGACACGTCAACATGGAGCTATACCAATGGAGGGATTATGAAGAAAATTGAAACTGAACGCCTTATCTTGCGCCCATGGAACATGGACGACGCTGAGGACATGTACGAGTATGCGAAGGACCCCCGCGTAGGCCCCGCCGCGGGCTGGCCGCCCCACAAGGACATCGAAGCCACCCGCGCCTACCTCACCCTTACCATAGCCGAGAACGACACCTTTGCCTTGCAGCTTAAGGACACGGGCAAGGTCATAGGCGCCGTGGGTCTGCACAAGCGCAGCCGCGCCGCCCTCTGCTATGAGGTAGGCTACGTTCTAAACCCCGCCTACTGGGGTCACGGCTACATGAGCGAGGCGGTAAAGCGTGTAATCGAGTACGCCTTTACCGAGACAGAGACGGAGCTTCTTACGGTCAAGCACCGCAAGAGCAACCTTCGGTCGCGGCGCGTGGTCGAAAAGTGCGGCTTTCGCTATGAGGGCGTTGAGACGCTTTCGGCGAAGAACCCCGACGGCGCCGCGGAGGACACCTTCAGCTACTGCATCAAGCGTGATGATTACCAAAAGCGCGGCTGCACAGTGCTTGCGCCCGCCTATGCCTTCTGTCAGAACCCGCGCTGCGAGTACTTCCCCTGCCACAAGACCGACCGCGTTGAGGATTTCTCCTGCCAGTTCTGCTACTGTCCGCTGTACCTTATCCCCGACTGCGGCGGCAATTTCACCATGCTCAACGGGAAAATCAAGGATTGCAGCACCTGCCTAATCCCCCATTTTCACTACGATTACATCAATAAAAAGTTAGGCGAATACTGCACAAAATGAGTTCACGCCTCAGCGTCTCCAAATTTGAATGCTCACCCATTGGACTTGCCCCCATGCGCATAGCGCAGGTCTCCGATCTGCACAACGCAGGCTTTGGTTCGGGCCAGGAAAAGCTCCTTTCACCCATAGTCGGCTTTGCGCCCGACCTCATAGCCGTGACGGGCGATCTCTTTTCCCGCAAGGACGAGAGCGCGACCGACAACAGCTTTGCCTTCATCGCAGGGGCGCTGAAGATTGCGCCCTTGTTCATGTGCGAGGGAAATCACGAGCTTGTCATGCACAGACGCTTTGAGCTTGAGAGCGCATTGAAAAGGCTTGGCGTGAGAATACTCATTGACGAGGGCGTAAGCTACAAGGGGCTGTACATCTACGGACTCTCCGCCAACCCCGACAAGACCGCCTTAGACCGCATTCCCAACCGTCCCATGCTGCTCTTGGCGCATCGTCCTGAGCTTTTCACAGAGTACGTGAAGCGAGCTTCGGGGCTTACGCTCTCAGGACACGCCCACGGCGGGCAGGCGCGCATATTTGGGCAAGGGCTTTTCGCGCCTGAACAGGGGATTTTCCCACGTTACAGCAAGGGCGGGTACAAAGCCAATAACATGTGTATGTATGTTTCGGCGGGCCTTGGGAACACCGTCCCTGTTCCGAGGGTCTTTGACCCGCCCGAATTGGTATTGATAGAAATCAAACGAAAAGATTAAGGAGTTCGATATGGACAACATCATGGATTATCTCCGCTGGCGAGGCGACCTGTCCTTCACTGCCGCCCCTTTTTGCGTGGTGGACAGCCTTATCATGGCGGAGCTTTCGTACATGGACTTTTCGGGCATAGTCGATGAGAACGATTATGACGCGATAACCGTGTGCGAGGCCGCAGAGCGGTTCTTTTCCAATGAGGGCGCGGAAAAAACCAGTCTTGGCTTGCTCGTCCCAAGTACGATAGTCGGACTGTTCCGCGACATGGCCAAAACGGAGCGCTTCGGCAAGATATTGCTTGGCCGCTACGTCAACATTGTCAACGACGATATGCAGTTTTCGGCTCTCTGCGCCCGCTTGGGCGACGGCACGCGGGCTGTCGTCTACCGCGGCACCGACGACACCATTATCGGGTGGAAGGAAAACTTCGAAATGAGCTATCTTGAGGCCGTCCCCGCGCAGGTGGAGGCGGTGGACTATCTTCAAGAGGCCGCGTTCTCATTCCCGGAGAAGCTGCGCGTCATGGGTCACTCCAAGGGCGGCAACCTTGCGGCCTTCGCGAGCGTGAACGCCTCCGAGGTCGTGCAGAATCAGATATTAGCGGTATGCAATTTCGATGGCCCGGGCTTTGAAAAGAGCGAAACGCTGATGGAGAACTACGCCAGGATCAGGGAGAGACTTCACACCTTCCTGCCGCAAGGCTCGATAGTCGGGCTTCTGTTGGAGCATGACGAGGATTACGCGGTTGTCAGAAGCAAGAACGTCGGCGCGTTTCAGCACGACGGCTTCAGCTGGGAGGTCACGGCGAACGACTTTGGCAGGCTCTCGGAGCTGTCGCTCGAGGCCAAAAAGCGCGACGTCGCCCTGCACGAATGGGTCACAAGCGTTGAACCGCAGCAGCGCAGGCAGTTTACGGAAACGCTGTTCAGCCTGCTGCAATCGACCGGTGCAAAAACATTAACTCAGCTCACGGCGGGCGGGCTGAAAAGCTCCATCACCATGCTGAACAATATGCGCGGGCTGGACAAGGAAAGCCGCGATGTTATGACACATATACTGAAGCTGCTGATACTGGAAACCATGAAGCCCAGAACAAGCGTCTAGGCGAATGGCGAAGGGATTCCGCGATGCACCGCAATGGGGAACGGTGGGACGCCGCCCCACTCACCCACGCTGTCATCCTGAGCCATAGCGAAGGATCTTGCCGAAAACCTAAAAGTCAAGAGGCGTTCGCGGCGGGACGCGCTTATCCCACGGGGGAGCGCATCTATCCCCGCAAGTCTGCTTCAAGATCCTTCGTCACACCGTTCCTCAGGATGACAGCGGGGGCATAATTGCGAATACCGAACAGGTTTGAGAGTGGCTATCACCCCCGTGTCATCCTGAGCGAAGTCGAAGGATCTTGCCGAAAGCTCAAAAGGCAAAAGGCGCTCACGGCGGGACGCGCTTATCCCACGGGGGAGCGCCCCTATCCCCGTAAGCTTCTCTCAAGATCCTTCGTCACTTCGTTCCTCAGGATGACAGCGGGGGTACAACTGCCAATACCAAATAGGCTTTTCGAGCGGCATAACTTCCTTTTCCGCATTGTTATCCACTCTCCATAAACTGCTGCTAAACTTTTGTTGACGCAAGAGCGATTTTGTCGTACAATATAATGTACTATGAATATCTATAACAGGGAACAAAAAAGACGAAATGAAACCACTGTGACCGCAAGGGGCCGCCTATCATGGCTTTGGCTGCTTTTGGCCTTTGTTTCCACCGCCATCTCCCTGTTCGCGCCCATAGCACTTATCATCACGCCCGCCTTCTACGTCCTGGCCTCGCCCAAGGGTCGAACCTGGGTCTTGGGAGCGCTCGCGGCCTTTACCTTCCTCGCGGGCTATCTCATGGGCGGGGATCTGCTGAACGCCTTTGCTTTGACGCTCTTGGTTTCGGGCGCGGGCGTGGCGTACTCGCTTTTGATACGCTTTGGCTTCTCCAACTCGGAATCCATAATCGCGTCCTCAGTACTCATGGCGTTGGGTATGTTCCTCATTCTCTGCCTGCCGGGTATGCGCGAGAACACGGACATCTACGCCCCTGTCAAGGAATACATCGCGGGCGTTTCCGAAAGGTCGCTTGCGGCCTATGACTCCTTGGGAGTGGGCGGAGCAGAGGGACGCCAAGCGCTTGTGGACTATACCAACACCCTGCTGGACGCCGTGCCGGACATCACCGTTCCAACCGTATTTTGTCTGAGCCTTATCGCCTGCTTTATCAACTGCCTGCTTTTGCACCTGCTGAACCGCACGGCCTGTCTGCCCCTGCGTCCCCTGCCGCCCTTCGCCATGTGGCGTATGCCGAGCTATTTCAGCGGTGTTTCACTCGCGCTCATGGTCGCGGGGCTTGTGCTGATGCTCACGGGTACGGACATGGGGCTGATGCTTTTCCTGATAGTCACTATGCTGTGGCTTCTGCCCTCCTGCGGGGTGGGCTTGGGCTACTTCTACGGAGTTACCCGCCGAGGTCGGCGTTTTCTGTTCCCGTTAATGTGCGTGGCCTCCGTGCTTTTCGCGCCTTGGAGCCTGTATGTACTTGCGTTCATGGGCAGCTTCGCCGCCGCAAGGGACAGACAGCAGAAGCAAAAACCTCCCGATAATGAGGACAAATAGCATGAAGAAATACTACGGCTTGTTAATCTTCATAGGGGTTCTGCAGGCCTTGGGCTGCGGGGTGCTGACCTACTTCTACCACTTGGCGGGCATAATCGCTTTCGGCGTGCTGCTCATCACCATGGGCGTGGCGCTGCTGTGGCTCAATTCCATAGCCAAAGCGCAGCAAACCGAAATGGACTCCATATTCGGCGACAACCGTGTCGCCGCCTCCAAGATAGTCGAGAATATAGCCATTCCCACCCTGCTCTGTGACGCAAAGGGGCGTATAGTTTGGAGCAGCAGCTCCTTCAAGGAGCTTTACACAGGCCGCGATATCACGGCGATACTTCCAAGCTACAAGCCCGACAAGCCGCAAACGGTGATACAGACAGTCTACGGCAGCGACAGCTTCGAGGTCACGACCCTAAGCGTGGAGCGCAGAGACAACGCGAAGGCTTTGTTCTTCCAGTATTGGACGAGCCGAACCGAGGCGGCGCACTACCAGCGGCTGTACACCGAACAGATGCCCTATGTCATGCGCATATACGTCGATAACTACGAGGAGCTTGCAAGCGATTTGCAGTTCCACCGTTCAAGCGTACTTGCGGAGGTTGAGAAGCTCGTTTCGGAGATGACCCGCCAGTACAACGGCATATATTGCAGGTACGAGAGCGGCCGCTTCCTCTGCGTTTTTGAGGCGCAGAGCGTAGTAAAGCTTGAGGAGGAGAAATTCCCGCTGATGGAGAAGGCTTTCGCGATAGACACGGGCACAAGCGCGAAGGTGTCGCTGTCGGTTGCCGTCGGCATTGCCCCAAGGATCGCGCAGTCCGAGGAGAGCGGCAGGCTCGCCATGGAGCTTGCGCTGGGGCGCGGCGGCGATCAGGTGGTCATCAGGGACGGCTCGGACTACCGCTTCATCGGCGGCAAGTATCAGCAGAACACGCGTCAGTCCCGCGTCAAGACCCGTCTTTTCTCGAAAGCGTTAAGGCAGCTCCTTGAGAACAGCGGCGACGTATTCATAATGGGGCATCGTGACGAGGACATGGACTCCTTTGGCGCGATGCTCGGCATAGTCACCTGCGTCCAGTTCATCAACCACAGACCGTTCATGGTGATGCACGGGAGCAACCCCACCATTGACAACGCCTTCAAGAAGCTCAAGGCGGATCAGAGTATGTCGCATATGGTGATAAGCGAGGACCAGGCGCGAACCATGATGCGCCCCAACTCCGTGCTTGTCATAGTGGACACGCAAAGACCGTCCATAGTGTCCGCACCGAAGCTGTTGGAACTTTCACCCAAGATAGTCTTGATAGATCATCACCGCAGGAGCGCGGACTATATCGACAACGCCACCCTGCACTATCTTGAATCGCGGGCTTCCTCCGCCTGTGAGATGGTCACGGAGACGATACAGTATTTTGATGACAACCTAAAGCCCACAAGCTTTGTGGCAAGCTGCCTCTTGGCGGGCATAACCGTGGACACAAAGCAGTTCGCTTTCAATGTGGGATCAAGAACCTTCGACGCGGCGGGCTACTTAAGGCGCAACGGAGCGGATCTGTTGACGGTCAAGCTGATGTTCCAGAACGATTTTGACACCTATGTCAACTGTGCCAAAACCGTTGAGGGCGCGAAGATACGCGACAGCGGGATAGCTATTTCCATATGCGAGGTAAAGACCGAGAACAACAAGCTCATCGCGGCGCGCTCGGCGGACGAGCTGTTGGGCATACGCGGGGTCATAGCCGCCTTCGTGTTGGGCGAGGACGGGGACAACGTGTTCATTTCGGGCAGGAGCTACGGCAAGGTGAACGTGCAGCTCATCTTGGAGAAGCTTGGCGGCGGCGGACATCTGACCGTCGCGGGCGCGCAGCTCAAGTCCATGAGCGTAGAACAGGCCAAGGAGGTCTTGACGGAGAGTATCGCCGCCTATGAGGCGGAGAACATGACGACTTCGAAAGGAGAGTAACAATATGCAGGTTTTATTGGAAGCCGATGTAAAGGGAACCGGCAAGAAGGGCGACATCATCAACGTTGCGGACGGCTATGCGAGGAACTTCCTGTTCCCCCGCAAGCTTGCTTCCCCCGCCGACGCCTCGGCGGTTAACGCGATGAACATTCAAAAGAGCGCGGCTCAGCACCGCAAGTTTCAGGCGGGCGTACAGGCGCGTGAGAACGTCAAGAAGCTTGACGGAGCGAACGTCACCATTTCGGCCAAGGTAGGCGCGAATGGGACGCTGTTCGGCGCGGTTACCAACAAGGAGGTCGCGGCGGCAATACAGGAGCAGCTTGGCGTTGAGATCGACCGAAGGAAGATTGTCGTCACCGCTATCAAGCAGGTGGGCAAGTACCCCGCAAAGATTGCTCTGTTCGAGGGAGCAAACGCCGTCATTACGGTAACGGTCAAGGAATAGCTTAATGGAAGCGCTACTTTCGGACGCAATGCCGCACAGCGTGGAAGCCGAGCGCTCGGTTTTGGGCGCGATGCTTATAGACTCCGACGCTTTGGAGCAGATGCTTGAAATTCTGCGACCGCAGGACTTCTATGTCGCCGCGCACGAATGCATATTTACGGCAATACGGGATATACGCGATCAGGGCGGCGCTGTCGACCTTGTGACTTTGCACGCCATGCTGGAAAAGCGCGGGCTTATCGAGCGGGTGGGCGGGGCAGTGTACCTTTCGGAACTGATGCAGTTCGTGCCGACCGCGGCCAACGCTCAGTATTACGCGGGAATAGTCGAGGACAAGAGTGTTCAGCGCGCCCTTATAAAGGCGGGCAGCGAGACCATGCGCGACGGGCGGGACGACGACAGGGATGTAGACGTTTCGCTTGACGCCGCCGAAAGGCGCATATACGATATTTCGATGCGCAAGGGAACGGACAGCCTCACCCCCGCGAGCGAGATCATACCCGATACCATGATTGAGATAGGCGAAATTGTGGCCAACGCGGGCAAGCTTACGGGCGTCGCAACGGGCTTTGTCGAGCTTGACAGGCTCACGCACGGCCTACAGCCGAGCGATCTTATCATAGTCGCGGCGCGTCCCGCGATGGGCAAATCCGCGTTCGCGCTCAACATAGCGCAGTATGCCGCGGTGAGGGACAATCGCTCGGTGGTCTACTTCAGCCTTGAGATGAATAAGCAGCAGCTCATGATAAGGGCGCTTTGCACCGAAGCTGCGGTTGACGCGCAGAAGATGCGCGAGGGCCGCATAAGCGAGGACGATATGGAGGCTCTGCAATCCAAGGCGGGGCCGCTGTCGGACAGCAAGCTTTATATTGACGACAGCAGCGGGCTTACCGTGGCTCAATGCCGTTCTAAGTGCCGCAGGCTTAAGGCGCAAAGGGGACTTGACCTTGTGATTATCGACTATATGCAGCTGATGCAGGGTACGGGGGTAGAGGCAAGGAAGAACGACAACCGCCAGCAGGAGGTTTCCGATATGACAAGGGCGCTGAAGCTCATGGCAAGGGAGTTGGGCGTGCCCGTTATGCTCTTGGCACAGCTCAACCGAGGTCCGGAGCAGAGAGCAACCAACGACCATAGGCCCATGATTGCCGACCTTCGTGAGAGCGGTTCAATTGAGCAGGATGCCGATATCGTTATCCTGCTGTATAGGCAGCAGGTGTACGACGCCACCAAGGACAACACAAGCGAGGTTATCGTGGCAAAGCATAGGCACGGGCCTACGGGTACGGTCAAGCTTGCGTGGCAGGGTGAGTATACAAGATTCGTCAACCCGTTGATTGAGAATTAACACGGCAACAGCAGCGTTTACTAAAGACCGCGTCCTCTTTGGGACGCGGCATTTTTGTGTAAAGAGTAACTCAGCGGTGGTTCATGCCGCGAGCGCCCCTTGACTTTCATGTTTTCCTCAAGATCCTGCGTGATAGCTCAGGATGACAAGTAATTTCTACCGCTCTCAAGCTTACTTGGTATTCGCAGTTACACCCCCACCGTCATCCTGATAAGCTCCGCCAACAAGCCCCCACTGTCATCCTGAGGAGCAACCGCTCCGAAGGATCTTGAAACAAGCTTGCGGCTATACCCCCGCTCCCCCGTGGGATAAGCGTATCCCGCCGCGAGCGCCGAAAATGCGCACCATGGGCTGCACGCCTGCAAGCCCTCGACGCCATGAAACACAAAAACCCGCGGTGCGAACGCGGGTGTTTATCATATCAGCCCACTCTTGGGCATATTCTGTTTTATAGCTCCGCAGCTTAAGCTTACTTATCGCAGTTGAGGCTCTCCGCCACGATATACAGGGGACGCGCCCGCGTTTCGTCGTATATTCTCCCAAGGTACATGCCCTGTATGCCCATGAACATAAAGCCAACGCCCTGAATGAGGAGCAGACCGTCCAACGCCCACAGCCACGCGGGAACCCCGCAAGTGCAGGCCAATACGATAAGCGCTATAAGCCCTAACGCCGCCACCGCCATCAGCCCCACGCCAAAGCCAACGGGCAGGGTGAGCGGCTTGGAGGAGAATCCCGTTATTCCGTCCATGGCAAGCTTGAGCATCTTTTTCAGCGTGTACTTGGTCTTGCCCGCCGCACGCTCGTTTCTAACGTACTCTATGGGGGCGGAGTCGAAGCCCATCCAGGCCGACATGCCGCGAAGGAAGCGTGAATGCTCGCGCATCCTCAAAAAGCAGTCAGCGACCTTGCGGTCGATAAGCCGAAAATCGCCCGTGTCAAGGGGAATGGGGTAGGCGCTCATGGACGAGAGCAGGCGGTAGTAGCACGCTGCTGTGAACTTCTTGAAGAAGGTTTCGCCCTCGCGCTTGGCGCGCTTGCCGTAAACTATGTCTATGCCCGTTTCCCACATCCTGACCATCTCCGGGATAAGCTCAGGCGGGTCTTGAAGGTCAACGTCGATGATGATGAGGGCGTCGCCCTTGGCGGCGTCCATGCCGCAGGTTACGGCAAGCTGATGTCCGAAGTTGCGGGAGAATGACTTCACCTTAACCTGCGAATCGCGCTTTGCTATGCCGCGCAGTATCTTCATGGTGTCGTCTCGGCTGCCGTCGTTGACATAGATGATTTCATAGGGGTGTCCGGTGGATTCCATCGCAGCTTTCATCCTGCCGTAGGACTCCTCCAGGACTTCTTGCTCGAAGTACACGGGAACGATCAGGGATAACAATGAGTTCTGCATTTCATACCTCCGTCTTTGTTAGCTCCATTATACATTACTAAATCTTTTCTTGCAATTGCATTTGTAGGGATATATAATGAAAACGCAAAATAAACGAAAGGAACTGTAAAAAATGCCAATCGTAACTTCAACCGAAATGTTCAGGAAAGCATATGAAGGCGGATACGCCATAGGCGCGTTCAACGTCAACAATATGGAGATTATACAGGGCATCACCCAAGCCGCCCACAAGCTCAACTCACCCCTCATACTTCAGGTGTCCGCGGGCGCAAGAAAGTACGCTAACCATACCTACCTCATGAAGCTCATCGAGGCGGCGGTCATCGAGACGAACCTGCCCATAGTGGTTCACCTTGACCACGGCGACAGCTTTGAGCTGTGCAAGAGCTGCATAGACGGCGGATTCTCCTCCGTCATGATAGACGGCTCCCACCACTCCTATGAGGACAATGTAACCCTTACCCGTCAGGTAGTCGAGTACGCGCATGATCACGGCGTAGTGGTCGAGGGCGAGCTTGGCAGGCTTGAGGGCGTAGAGGATGAGGTCAAGGTCGCGGCGGGCGAAGGCTCGTACACCGACCCGGCGCAGGTACAGGACTTTGTGACCCGTACGGGCGTCGATTCCCTTGCAATCGCCATCGGCACCAGCCACGGCGCGTACAAGTTCAAGCCGGGTACCAAGCCACAGCTTCGCTTTGACATCCTTGAAGAGGTCGAAAAGCGTCTCCCCGGCTTCCCCATTGTGCTGCACGGCGCGTCCAGCGTAATCCCCGAGTTCGTTCAGATGATCAATCAGTATGGCGGTAATATGCCTGACGCAATCGGAGTACCGGAGCCTATGCTGAGGCAGGCCGCGCAAATGGCCGTCTGCAAGATCAACATCGACAGCGATTTGAGGCTTGCCATGACGGGTACCATCCGCAAGTATTTCGCGGAGAATCCGTCCCACTTTGACCCGCGCCAGTACCTCAAGCCCGCAAGACAGGCCATCGAGGACATGGTAGCCCACAAGATTACCGCCGTGTTGGGCAGCGACAACAAGATCTAAGTTCAAGGCAATAACAGAACGCATGAATCGGGAGCATCGATAAGACGCCCCCGATTTTGTTTTTACGGATGGACAGGCGGGTTAATGTGAATTCGGAGTAGGCTTGCGAGCGGCTTTAGCTCCGCGCTGTCATCCGGAGCGAAGTTATGCCACTCAATAAGGCTGCTCGGTATTCGAAATAATACCCCCTTGTCATCATGAGGAGCGGAAGCTCCAAAGGATCTTGGAGCAAGCTTGTGGAGGAAAAACGCTCCCCCTGTGTGACAGGGGAAGCGTGAAGGGGGTGTTCACCCCCCATAATTATAGTTATCTGCAAAATCCTTTGCTATGGTATTGGCTGTTTATGGCGCAAAGCGTTTGATGATGCTCTCGGCGGCCTTCAGGCCGTCCACCGCAGAGCTGACTATGCCGCCCGCGTAGCCCGCGCCCTCGCCCACGGGGTAGACGCTTGGGTGCGACACGGACTGCATATCACAGTCTCGGAGTATGCGCACGGGTGAGCTTGTCCTTGTCTCAACGCCCGTCAACACGGCGTCGGGCATATCGTAGCCCACCAACTCCCGACCAAATGCACGAAGCCCGCGTCCGACGCCCTCCGCCACGAAATCGGGCAGACAATCCCTTAGCAGAACCCCTTTAACGCCCACAGTACAGGAGGGGGTGACGCTGCCGAACGAGCGCGTTTTGCGCCCCTTCAAAAAGTCCTCAACCCTGCACGCGGGGTACGCGCCATCGCCCAAGGCAAACGCCGCCCGCTCCATCCTCTCCACAAACTCAAGGCCGCCCTTTGCCGTATCGCCGAAGTCCTCGGTTCTCACCTGAACTACAACAGCCGCGTTGGAATTGGCGTCGTTCCTCGCGTGCTTGCTCATGCCGTTGACCACCGCCTGACCCTCGGTTGACGCGGCGGCTATGACCTTGCCGCCCGGACACATACAAAAGGTGTACACGCCCCGATCGCCGCTCTTTGCGGTAAGCCTGTACTCGGCGGCGCCAAGCCTTGGATGCCCCGCAAAATCACCCAATTGGGCGCGGTCGATAAACTCCCTCGGATGCTCCGCCCTAACCCCTACCGCGAACGGTTTGGCTGCTGTGGCGAAGCCTCTGTCCATCAGCATATTATAGCTGTCCCTCGCTCCCTGACCTATCGCAAGCACGAGCGCGGCACAGTCCACGTTAATCCTCTCCCCGCCGCGGTTTACGGCAAGCTTATAGCCCTCGCCGCTATGCGGCACTATGTCGTCCAGCCTCGCGGAATACAGTATCTCCCCGCCCAACTCGCATATGCTGTCGGCAAGCCTTCCCACTACGCCCTTCAACAAATCCGTGCCGACATGGGGCTTTGCCATTACACAGATTTCGGCGGGCGCGCCGTTCTCGACCAGCGTTCTCAGCACCATCTCACAGCGGGGATCCTTAATCCTTGTGGTGAGCTTCCCGTCGGAAAACGCACCCGCGCCGCCCTCACCGAAATTGACGTTGCTTTCGGGGTTGACAACTCCGCTTAGCCAATACTCTCTGACGTCCTTTTCGCGCTCGCTCACGCGCTTGCCGCGCTCCACGACCAAGGGCTTGTAGCCCTCCTTTGCCAAGAGGTATGCCGCGAACAGCCCGGCGGGGCCCAGACCCACTACGACCACGCGCCCCTTCATCGGCTGCGCGCCGTGTATCAAAGGCTCGGCTTCCCTTGGAAGCTCCTCCCTTGGCATAAGCTCGCGCTTCCTCAGCAGGTATTCGGCGGCTCTGTCGTCCACACCCACCAAAACCTGCAAAGAAAAGAAAACGTCCCGCTTCTTTCGCGCATCAAGGGCTTGCCGCACCACCCTAAGGCTGCGCACCTGCCCCCGTGTAAGCCCTGTGCAGGACAGCACAAGGCTCATCACGTCGCTTTCGTCGGGACGTTGTTTAATATTCTGAAGCAGTATCAGTCTCTCGTTTTTCACTCTGTATCGGCCTTAATCGCTGTCAGGCTCACCTTGTAGATTTCGGGCGCGGTGCGTGAATCGAAGTCGAAGTCGCGCAGCAGCTCCACATGCAGCTCCACCTCATGTTCGCCCGCCTCAAGACCCGCAAGGTCGATCCACGCGTAGATATCGTCCTCGGTGACGTTCTCGATATCCATAAGGTCGCCCGTGATGGACACGGTAACCGTGAGACTCTCCGCCGACAGCTCAAGACCGTCGGGCATGTTCCTTGTCTCTACTATTACGTTAAAGCTGCGCGTCACCTTGACCTTGCTTATGGAGAAGCTCACCCGCACCTGTGACGACACGCCGTCCGGAAGCTGTACGCCGCCCGGAAGCTGCATCTGAAGGCTGACATTGCTGCCGAGTGAGGTCAAGCTGACCACGGTCGGCTCCAAGTATATCGCGGATATGCCGTCAAGCGTCTCCTTAGCGCCCCAAAGCACAACGGTCTCGGAGCTTAGGGTATACTCGGTAATATAGTAGGTCTCATCGGGGAGCATGGTCTGCGAACTCAGGTAGATCGGAACCTCCTTGTATGAGGTGACCGACAGACGTATCAGCGCTGACGGCACGTTGCCCGATCGCGTTGTGACCTCCAACAGCTCGCCGCTCTCGTCATAGAACTCAAGGTTCACCGAGCTGTAATAGCTGCTTGTCAGACCGCTCACGTCCACATACGCAACGGCATAGGAAATAGGTGAGATGTACTGTGCCGCGCCCTCTACGGTGATGCTCTGCGGAACGCTCGTTCCGGTCAGGACATAGCCGTCGGGCATTTCGCCCACGGTACTCAGGCGTACCGCCACGGGCTTGCTTATAAGGCTGTCCACCGTTATGGTCACGGTCGCGGGCGATATTGACGATACCGTGCCTAAGCCGCCAAGGACGTTCGCGTCCAGATACAGGGTATATTCGCCCGGCTCATTGATTGTGGAAAGACTTGCCGAGCAGGTCAAACGGTCGGCGTTGAGGCTTGAATGATTGGTAATCTCGCTCAAAACGGTGATGTCCGCCGTCCCAAGGTCGGAGTCCACCACTACAAGGTTGCGTGACTGCAAATCGGAATTGCCCTCAAGGGCTATCTTGACGTCCGTGACGACCTTTTCCCTAACGGGCTTTTGATACACCAAAACAAGCCCCCACAGCAGCAGGGCAAACACAAAAGCTACAAGCTTGATAACTATATTCGTTGTGAAGAAGGTCTTAAGCCCGCCCAAGAAACGGGCCCAGAGTTCGGCGCCTTTACCTGAAGCCATTATTTCTTACCTCCGCTCGTTTTCTTTCGCCCAATCCTAAAGCCTGTGTTCTTTGGCTCCAGTATGCCTGTGAGCGTGTCGCGCAGCGCCTTCTCGTCCAAATAACGGATAAGCTTCCCATCCCTTGCGACGGAGATCGCGCCCGTCTCCTCGGAGACCACCAGCACTATCGCGTCGGTCGCGGTGGACATGCCGAGCGCGGCCCTGTGCCTTGTGCCAAGCTCCCTTGAAACCTCGTAGTTGTCCGACAGCGGCAGAAGGCAGCTTGCGGCAATGATAATATCCTTCTTGAGTATCACCGCGCCGTCATGCAGCGGGGTGTTGGGTTCGAATATGTTCTCGATGAGTGCGCCCGAAAGCCTGCCGTCGATACGCACGCCCGTGTCAACTATGTCGCCAAGCCCCGAATCCTGCTCAAACACCAGCAGGGCGCCGACTCTGCGATGGCTAAGGCGCAGCAGGGTCTGAGTCAAATCGCGTATAATATACTGCATGGATGAGGGGTTTGAGTCCGACAGCGTCTGGCCTAACTTCTTGCCGCTCCTGCCAAGCTTTTCAAGTACCCTTCTTATCTCGTTTTGGAACAGTATGAAGATGATGATGAAGATGGAGCCTGATGTTAGTATTGAATTGAGTACCCATGCCAAGGTGTTAAGTTGAAGCCACTCGGCCCCGACCATGCACAGCAAAAGCAGCCCCACGCCCTTGATGACCTCATATGCGCGGGTCTCCTTTGTCCAAACTATAAGCTTGTACATAAGAACCATTATGATAAGTATGTCGGCCGCGTCGTTGACGCCAAACTGCCCGAAGCCGCTTAACAAGGTCTTGAAAATACTGGAAATACTCAATCCTGTCCCTCCTTACGGCGGCAAGTCCGCGAACGGGACGCCGTCTTGTCATCCGCAACACCGTTTATATTATACCCTTTTTGCGTTATAGTTGTCACTAACTTATTACAAATTCAAACGGATTTTTTCAGCTTTCGACCTAAGCCTCAAGCGCAAAATCAGCGAAATTGCGAGAACCACAACGCCAAGCAGCGCGACCGGCAGCACGCTCTTTGTCGCAAACGCCAGCAGCGCGATTAGGCCCACAGCAGCAAAGTCTATCAGTATCCCGAAAAGCACCGGAAGATCCTGCTTTATGCACTCGGTTTCGCTTTTCCAGTCGAAATGCGGCTTCTTGATATTCAGCCACAGCCCGACTACGCATGAAAAGTAGATGAATATAAGCGGCACAAGTATGCAGGCCACGGTCTCCAAGGCGTTGAACCCATACGCCGCCGACAGTATGACGGAGCATATAAGCGCGGCGGGCGCGGTTACGGTCAATCCCACAAGCATCTTCGACCTGAACCAGTCGTCGGCCCGAATCGGAAGCTGCTTTATCATCCAAAGCTGCTTGCCCTCCAACGACACCGACGAACAGGTCGTGGGCGACAGCGTAAAGAGGAAAACCAACACAAAGCAGGCAACACCGACAAAGCCGCTTTCGAGACCCATATCGGAAACGACGCCGCCTATCAGCTCCTTGCCGAAGAACGCCGCGTAAACCACGGCTACTATCCCCAGCGGCACTCCCAAGCCCGTGTTAATAACATAGGTGGGGCAGGACAAATAGCGGCGTATTTCCTTGACATACAGCGCTTTGAGCTGTCCCGAGGCGCGAACTCGCTTGAGCTTGAAGTTCTTCTCCTTATACGAGCCTGACAGCAGCGAGTTCAACCCCTTAAAGCAGCGCGTCACCACCAAAGCGAACACTGCGCCCGCCGCAAGCGACACGAGCAGAAATAGACCAAGGCTTAAAAAATCACCGTTTAGCCCCTTCGCGAACCACATGGCGGGCGGGTATATCGCATTAAGCTTGGCTTCAAGCAGCTGCGCTATCCCCGCGATATTCTGAAAGAAGCTTCCAGAACTGAACGACAGAAACAGCACCCCCAAGACAAGTATGAACGAGGCCACGGTTGAAAGCATATTGCGTCTTTTTGCCCTTGAAACCGCCGCCGAGACGAGTATCCCCAAGAATCCCCCGACACACATTGGTATCATCGGCAAAAACAGCATTACCGCCAGAAACAGCGGGTAATACCACAGCGGCATACTCGTGTATAGACCATACACCACTCCCATGGGCAGCATGAACGCCGCCGTATAGAAAAGGTCAAAGATGTAGTACGAGAAGATACGCGAGGCGGCTACCGTTCTCACCGACAGCGGCAGGGACATCAAGAGGTCATAATCCCCGAAGCTGAACAGCGTTCCGCGTATTCTTGCGATATCCGATACCATCAACAGCACGCAAAGCGACATTGCGAACATGGCGGGCAGCATATACGCTATGCCATATGAGGACAGGGCGTAGACCGACGTCATGCTGTACGTTATCGACATATTCCCAAAGCACACAAGAACGACGACATACATGAATATCGGCTGTCTTGCCTTGCGCTTCTCCTGCTTATCGCGGGCAAGCCTTAGGTCGTCAAGGCGCAGCTGCATACGAAGCTGCAATCCTACCAGCGTCCAGAAGTCCTTCATTTCTCGATCAACTCCAAAAAGCTTTCCTCAAGCGAGATATTGCCTCGCACCTCCTCCATGGAACCGGAGGCAAGGAGCTTGCCGTTCTTGATGATTGCGACCTTGTTGCAGAGCTTCTCCGCCACCTCAAGTATGTGCGTGGAGAAGAATATCGCGGAGCCGTTTTGGGTCATCTCATGCATAATCTCCTTCAAGGCGTGGCTTGCCACGGGGTCAAGCCCCACGAAGGGTTCATCCATGACCAAAAGCCTTGGATTCTGTATGAGCGCGCCAATGATGGCTACCTTCTGCTTCATGCCATGCGACATTGCGCCTATAAGATCGCCAAGTCTGTCGCTCATCTCGAAGACCTTGGCAAAGTGGGATATGCGCTCAAAGCGCATTTCCTCGCTCAGCCCGTATATATCCGCCAAGAACGTAAGATAGCGCATACCCGTCAGATGCTCGTACAGGTCGGGGTTATCGGGAATATAGCGCGTGATGCGCTTGCACTCTAAGGGCTCCGTCTTGATGGACTTGCCGTCTATCAGTATGTCGCCCTGCTCGAAGGCAAGTATGCCCGTGACACACCTTAAGGTGGTCGTCTTGCCCGCGCCGTTATGTCCGATGAAGCCGAAGATATCCCCCGCGTCCACATGGAGCGTGAGATTATCGACAGAGGGTGTGCTCATGGTGTGATATCGTTTTGTTAATCCGTTTATCTCAAGTATCATAGTGCCTCCGCCCTTTTACAGCTTATGTTATTCCTCAGGATTCTGCCTGTACAGCACAAAGCGTCTGCCTATCACGCTGATAACCTCCGCTCCCGTCTCCTCGGCAAGCCGCTCTGCCGCTTCCTTGGCGGAAAGCTCGCTCGTCTCCAGCACCGACATTTTGATAAGCTCGCGCTTGGTCAATGCCTTGTCCACTGCGTCAATGAGGTTCTCGCCTATATCGCCCTTGCCCACCTGAAAGATGGGTTCCAATGAATGCGCGTCCTTGCGAATACGCGCCCTTTCCTTGCCTGTCATATTTCCTCCAAACTTGATGTAGTTTTATCGTACGTCATAGTCAACACTGCCGTCATATTCCTGATGAGCATACGGCTTAGTCCACGAAGTCAAATTCCCACTCGCCTAAGCGTATACTGTCGCCGTCCTTGCAGCCCATCTCACGAAGCGCGGAGATTATGCCCGTCTTGATGAGCATCTGCTGGAACCTGCGCATGGACTCCTCATCGTTGGGATCGGTGCTGTCAAGCAGCCGCTCGACCTGCCCGCCCGACACGACATACACGCCGTCAGAATCGCGTGAAATCGTGAACCTGTCGTCCGTCGGCTCCTGTTCAAGCTGAACCTCGTCAAAGAGCTGGCGTTCCGGAAGCTCGCTAAGCAGGCTCGTCACCGCGTCCAACAGCTCGTCAAAGCCCTGCACTGTTGCGGCTGACACTCCGAACGCCCTGTAACCACGTTCCTTCAGCTCCTCGGTGATAATAGGGAGCATCTGTGCCGCGTCGGGCAAATCCTGCTTGTTGACCGCCGCCAGCTGCGGCAGGGCGGCAAGCTTGGGTGAGTACTTGAACAGCTCCTCGTTTATCTTGTCGAAGTCGTCCACGGGATCTCTGCCCTCGCTGCCCGCGCCGTCTATCACATGAATGAGTATGCGGGTGCGCTCAACATGGCGCAAAAAGTCGTGACCGAGTCCCGCGCCCTCCGCCGCACCCTCGATAAGCCCCGGAATGTCAGCAAGCACGAAGCTCTTGCCCCTATGAACCGCGACGCCCAGGTTTGGGGTAAGCGTAGTGAAATGGTACGCCGCGATCTTGGGCTTGGCTCGCGTCAAAACCGAAAGTATGGTTGACTTGCCAACGCTGGGCATACCGATTATGCCCACATCGGCTATGGTCAAAAGCTCCAATACGACCTCAAACTCTCGCGTCTTGCGCCCGGGCTGGGCGAACCTTGGGGACTGATTCGTCGGCGTTGAAAACCTCGCGTTGCCCTTGCCGCCCTTTCCGCCGTACAGCACGACCTTTTCTACGCCAACCTCGTGTAAGTCGGCTATGACGCTTTCGGTCTCAGGGTCGCGCACCAGCGTGCCAACCGGCACATGCACAACAAGCCTTTCGCCGTCCTTGCCGGTCTGAAGCTCCGCCCTGCCGTTCTCGCCGTTGCCCGCTCTGTAATGCCGCTTATAGCGAAAGTCTATGAGCGTGTTGAGCTGAGGGTCGGCAACGAACACGACGTCTCCGCCCTTGCCGCCGTCGCCGCCGGATGGCCCGCCGTTCATGACGAACTTCTCCCTGTGGAACGCCGCGCAGCCGTCGCCGCCGTCGCCCGCTTTGATGAATATTTTGGTCTTATCTAAGAACTGCATTGTATGAGCATACCTCCCTTAGCGCACACACCCCGCACTTGGGGTTTCGTGCGCTGCAAATCTGTCTGCCGAGGGCTATGAGCCTGTGATGGCTCACGCTCCACAGCTCCTTGGGGATATTCTCCATGAGCTGTTTCTCGGTCTTTTCTACGTCCTTGGCCTGTGCAAGCCCTATGCGGTTCGACACGCGAAATACGTGCGTGTCAACAGCTATCGCAGGCACATTGAAGGCGTTGGACAGCACCACGTTCGCCGTCTTGCGTCCCACCCCGGGCAGGCTCACAAGCTCCTCCATAGTGGAAGGAACCTCGCCGTTGAACCTTGTGACCAAGGCTATACACGCCGCAATGATGTTCCTTGCCTTGTCATGATAGAAGCCGCAGCTCTTGATGAGCGGCTCCAGCTCGGTGGGGGTGAGCGCGGCAAAATCCTTTGGGTGCGGATACTTTTCAAAGAGCGCGGGCGTAACCCTGTTGACCTGCTTGTCCGTGCACTGCGCGGACAGCATGGTTGCCACGAGGAGCGTAAAGGCGTCCTCATGCTCCAAGGCGCAGCTCACCTTTGGGAAGGCCTGCTCCAAGTCCGCCAAGGCAAGCGTTACTCCCTCCCTGTCAAGCATCATAGCCCGTAAGCCCTTATATGCTCTATCGCGTAGGTCGCGGCTGTCGCGCCGTCCGCGCAAGCCGTAACCACCTGCCGCAAGGGGGTGTCCCTAACATCGCCCGCCGCGAAAACTCCGGGCTCGCTGGTCTCCATGCGCTCGTTAGTGATAACAGAACCGCTTTGCGTCAGGGCAAGCTGCTCCTTGAAAAGTTCGGTTCTGGGTACCACGCCAACCGCCGCAAACACTCCGTCCAAGGCTATGGCGCGAGTCTCGCCCGTGAGCTTGTCCATAAGCTCCAGCCCCGTAACGCGCTTGTCTCCCGTAATCTTGGTGGGTACAGCGTTTAGAATAAGTTCGATGTTGTCAGTATTTTTTAACGTTTCCACCGCTCTGCCCACGGCACGAAGCTCGTCCCGCCTGTGTATGAGGTAAACCCTCTCCGCCATGGTCGCAAGGTAAAGCGCGTCGGTTACGGCGGTGTCGCCGCCGCCTACGACCGCCACGGTCTTGCCCTTGTAGAACGCGCCATCGCAGGTCGCGCAGTATGACACTCCGTGTCCTGTGAACGCTTCCTCGCCCTCAATGTTGAGCTTTCGCGGCTCCGCGCCTGTGCAAAGTATCACGGTCTTGACCTCGAGCGTTCCCGCCTCGGTGATTATAAGCTTCTTTTCGCCCAATTTCAAACCCGTGACAGGCTCGAATTCCGGCTCAAGCCCCAGCTCTTGGGCGTGCTGCTCGAATTTGCTTGCAAGCGTGTACCCGTCAAGCCCGCACAGACCGGGGTAGTTCTCTATGCGGTGGGTCTTGGTAATCTGTCCGCCGCAGAACATCTCCTCATAAAGGCGCACGGATGCGCCGCCCCTTATGGCGTATATGCCCGCTGCCAGTCCCGCGGGGCCGCCTCCGATTATTGCAATATCAACCATAGCATCTCCCGTAAATTGATAGATGGTTTATTATACCATATACGAGGTCGTCGAAGGTGAATTTTTATTAAACTCTTTGATGCTTGCCATAAAGCGCAGACCCTGCCATACCCGAAAGCAATATCCTTGCGATAGGCAAAGGATGACAAAGGGGGTGCAATTATGAATTCTAAATAGGTATGAGAAGAGCAAAAGCTCCCTTGTCATCCTGAGGAGCGACAGCGACGAAGGATCTTGAAACAAGCTTGTGTGGATAGGGGCGCTCCCCCGTGGAATAAGGGGGCGTAAGGGTGGGAGTGGGGGGTGCGAGGGGGAGCGGGTCTTGACTGTGTAGTTTTTGCCAAGATCCTTCGACTAAAGCTCAGGATGACAGCGGGGGTAGGATGGGGGAAAATAATTGTATGACAGCGGGGGTTGAAAGGCGGAAAGTAATTGTACGACAGCGGCGGGTGGGATGGCAATGAAAAGAACGCCGCAATTGCCTTGCAGCGTTCTCTTTGCAGATGAAGTTATTGTACTGCTTATACCAGCTCTATAACGACCATGGGGGCCGCGTCGCCCCTGCGGGGCCCGAGCTTGTACATGCGGGTGTAGCCGCCGTTCTTGTTGGTCTCGGCGTACTTGGGTGCGATGTCGCGGAACAGCTTCTCGATGACCGCATGACGCCTGTCGGCGGTGCGCTCGCGATAGTCGCTCTTGCTCTCGTCCTTTGCCTTATGCTCCTTAGCGTCATACAGGTAGGACATTATCTGCCTACGCGCATGGAGCTTGGAGGGAAGATCCTGTACCGTCTCTACGGTGCTGATCTGGTCCTTTTCGTTGCGCTTCTGCTTCTCAACCGTTTCACTGTTCCCATATTCCTTAACGGCCAAAGTGATGATCCTCTCGGCAATAGCACGGACTTCCTTTGCCCTGGTTTCGGTGGTAACTATCTTTCCGTTCCAAATGAGAGCGGTGGTAAGGCTTCTGAGCATTGCAACACGCTGGTCTGAGGTTCTCCCCAGTTTCCTGTTTGCCATTAGTTGCTTCCTCCTTAATCTTCGTTAGAGCGCAGAGACAGTCCCAACTGCGCCAGTTTCTGTTGCACTTCTTCAAGTGATTTCCTGCCGAGGTTTCTGACCTTCATCATCTCATCCTCATCACGCTGCACCAGCTCCTCTACGGTGTTGATGCCTGCGCGCTTGAGACAGTTGTAGGAACGCACGGAAAGGTCCAGATCTTCGATATTCATCTCCAGAATCTTTTCCTTCTTGCCCTCCTCCTTCTCGACCAGGATTTCTACGCCCTGTACATGGTCGGTGAGGTTGATGAACAATACCAGATGCTCTGTCAGGATCTTGGCCGCGAGCGAAGCGGCCTCTTCCGGACGTATGCTTCCATCGGTCCACAGCTCAAGGGTCAGCTTGTCGAAGTCGGTAATCTGCCCGATACGGGTATTCTCAACCGAGAAGTTAACCTTGCTGATGGGGGTGTAGATGGAATCTACGGCTATTTCGCCGATAGACATATCGGGGCGCTTGTTCTTGTCGGCTGAGACATAGCCTCTGCCGTGATCAAGTGTGAGTTCGATATGCAGTCTCGCGTTCGTATCCAAAGTCGCTATATGCAGCTCCGGATTGACGATTTCAACTTCGGAATCAGGCAGAATGTCACCGGCCGTAACCTCGCATTCGCCCCTCGCATCGATAATCAGTTTCTTGGGGCCCTGGCAGTGCATTCTGCACCTAAGCTCCTTGATATTGAGGATGATCTCGGTGACGTCTTCCTTTACGCCTTCTATTGTGGAGAACTCATGCAACACACCGTCAACTCTGATAGTGGTCACAGCGACGCCGGGGAGGCTCGAGAGCAGCACTCTGCGCATGGAATTGCCGAGAGTGGTGCCAAATCCGCGCTCTAACGGTTCTACGACGAATTTGCCGTATCTGTCCGTCAGTTCTACGCATTCCAACTTCGGTCTTTCGATTTCTATCATTCTATCCTCCTTCGGTGAATAATCGTCCGGTTCGCCTTTATTACCTTGAGTAGAACTCAACGATGAGATGCTCCTCAATGGTCATATCGATGTCCTCACGCTTCGGCAGAGCCATAACCTTGCCTGTGAGCGTCTCCGCGTCAAGCTCCAACCAACCGGGGATCGAGCGCTTTGCGCCTTCCTCACGCAGCGTCTTGAAGTAAGGAATATCGCGGCTCTTCTCGCGGACAGAAACGACGTCGCCGTCCTTTACGAGATAAGAAGCGATATCGACCTTCTTGCCGTTGACAAGCAGATGACCATGCGTAACCATTTGGCGTGCCATGGGACGAGAATCGCCGAGGTTGAGCCTGTACGCTACGTTGTCCAAGCGACGCTCCAATAGAGAGAGCATGTTGTCGCCCGTCACGCCGCGCATATTGGTCGCCATGTCATAGTACTTGACAAACTGCGACTCGGTAACTCCATAAGCCCTGCGGACCTTCTGCTTCTCACGAAGCTGAATGCCGTAGTTGGACTGCTTCTTCCTGCCCTGGCCGTGCATTCCCGGAGGGGTGTGACGAAGGGTCAGCGCGCACTTCTCAGTGTAGCAGCGATCACCCTTCAAAAACAGCTTCGTGCCTTCTCTGCGGCACTGTCTGCAAACGGAATCGGTATATCTTGCCATAGTATGACTCCCTCCTTATACTCTTCTGCGCTTGGGAGGACGGCAGCCGTTGTGCGGAACAGGAGTTACGTCCTTAATCATGACGACGCTCAGTCCTGCTGCGTCCAGCGCACGGATAGCGGCTTCACGGCCGGAACCCGGTCCCTTGATAAAAACTTCAACGCGCTTTAAGCCGTGCTCCATAGCCGCCTTCGCAGCAGCCTCAGACGCCATCTGAGCCGCAAACGGGGTGGACTTCCTGGAACCCTTGAAGTTCAGCGAGCCTGCGCTCGACCATGCGATTGCATTGCCCTGCAAATCGGTGATGGTTACGAGGGTGTTGTTGAATGAGGAACGGATATGGACCTGCCCGTTTTCGATGTTCTTTCTCTCACGACGCTTGCGCGTGGTGGCTTTCTTCAACTTAGCTTTTGCCATCTTGCTTCCTCCTTACTTTCTCTTGCCCTGAAGCTTCTTCGGACCCTTCCTGGTCCTTGCGTTGGTCTTTGTTCTCTGACCCCTTACCGGCAGGCCCTTGCGGTGACGTACTCCGCGGTAGCAGCCGATCTCTATGAGTCTCTTGATATTCATCGAGGTTTCGCGCCTTAAGTCGCCCTCGACCTTACAGTTATGGTCGATGTACTCCCTCAATTTGGTTACGTCGCTCTCCGATAAGTCGCGCACACGGATGTCAGGATTGACGCCGGTTTTTGCGAGGATCTCGGAAGCGGTTTTCTGACCGATTCCGTATATATAGGTCAAGCCGATCTCAACGCGCTTGTCCCTCGGAAGGTCTACGCCAGCAATACGTGCCATATTGTTACATTTCCTCCGTAAAGATTTAGTGTATATATAAGCTTACGGGTTTGCGCTTTTCATCGCGCCAGCCGCCCCATAAGTATTTTCCCTCTTAGGGATTAGCCCTGACGCTGCTTGTGCCTGGGATTCTCGCAGATGACCATCAAGCGGCCCTTGCGCTTGATTATCTTGCACTTCTCGCAGATGGGTTTAATAGACGGTCTTACTTTCATGGTAGTTCTCCTTCAACTAAAAAATTTTAGTGCTTGCCGCGCCAAGTGATCCTGCCGCGGGTCAAATCGTAGGTTGACAATTCGCAAGTCACCTTGTCCCCCTGCAAAATGCGGATGTTGTGCATACGCAGCTTGCCCGATATGGTGGCGGTGATCTTGTACCCGTTCTGAAGCGTTACTTCAAACATTGCGTTCGGGAACACGTCGGAAACAACTCCCGTTACTTCGATAACTTCATCCTTCGGCAAACTATTCCTCCTTGTTCGTTTGGGTCGTGTCTTTTTCGCACAAGCCCTTTATGTGTCGGGCTATCTGCGCGTTACAAACCTTCTCGCCGTCCGCCGCGCTGTCCATCCCTGTCCCCGTCGGCAACGGGGATATGTGGCGCAGCTTCTTCTTCTTTGGGGCTTCGAGCTTCCTCAGATCGCCGTCGCAGAGCCAGACATACTGCCCTTCCACCGCCGTAACGATGAACACTCTGCCCGCGTCCCTGCCTGCCTTCGACCTTACCGCATCCCCAACCTTTGGAATACTATCCCTCATGGACGTCCTCCGTCAGGGTCAGCAGTATCGGGTCGCCGCTCGTGACAGCTACGCTGTTCTCGTAATGCGCCGAGGGCTTGCCGTCTCTGGTCACCACCGTCCATCCGTCCTCAAGCTGCCATACCGCCGCCGTCCCCAGGTTGATCATAGGCTCGATGGCTATCGTCATGCCCGCCTGCAACCTCTGTCTGGAATGCGGTGAATAGTAGTTGGGAACGTCCGGCTGCTCGTGCATGTGCCTTCCCACGCCGTGCCCGATAAGCTCGCGCACTACGCCGTAGCCATGCGATTCGGCATGCTTCTGTACCGCGATGGATATATCGGATATCCGATAGCCCTCTCTGCAATACTTCAACGCCTCAAAGAAGCATTCCCGTGTGACCTTGACAAGCTCCTTCACCTCGTCGGGAACATTCCCAACGATGAAAGTCCTCGCCGCGTCGCCGTGAAAACCGTCCAGATAAGCTCCGACGTCACAGCTTACGATGTCGCCGTCCTTAATCCTGCGCTTGCCGGGAATACCATGCACCACCTGGTCGTTTATAGACACGCAGATGCTCTTTGGATACCCCTCGTAGTTCAGGAACGAAGGCACAGCTCCACAGCTTCGGATGTAATCCTCACTTATCCTGTCCAGCTCCTCCGTGGTGATTCCCTCCCTTACGCTCCTCTCAAGGAGCTTTAGGGTATCCTCCACCACCTTGCCGGCGGCCTTCATCTTTTGAATTTCAGCCTCAGTCTTAAGCTCGATCATTCGCCCAATGCCTCAAGAATCCGAATTGTGACTTCACGCACGGGCGCATCTCCGTCCACGGTGCTTAATAGACCCTTGCCGTCGTAGTAGTCGATGAGCGGCTTTGTAGCGCTCTCATACACCCTAAGGCGGTTCTCAACGGTCTCGGCCCTGTCGTCGTCGCGCTGATACAGCTTCGCGCCGCAAGCGGTGCAGGTGCTGTGCTTATGCGTGGACACATGATACGCGGCCCCGCAGTCGGGACACATACGCCTGCCTGAGATCCTGTCTATCAGACGCTCCGAGGGAACGTCGATGTTTACCGCCCTGTCGATGTCGGTCAGGGACGACAAAATCTCCGCTTGGACGGATGTGCGGGGGAATCCGTCCAGCAGAAACCCCCTCGCGCAATCCGGCATGGCGATACGGTTCTTGACCATACCGCAAACAACTTCGTCGGGAACCAGCTCGCCTCTGTCGAGACAACCCTTTGCGGCCATTCCCAGCTCTGTGCCGCCGCGGATTTCCGCTCTCAGCATATCGCCGGTGGAGATGTGAGCAATGCCATAATGCGCCGCCACATCCTTGGCCTGTGTTCCCTTACCCGCACCCGGCGGGCCCAAGAAAACCAACTTCATAACCGCTTAGTTAAGGAAGCCCTTGTAGTGCCTCATCAGCATCTGGGATTCCAACTGCTCGGTAGTCTCAAGCGCCACGCTGACCATAATCAAGACGGAGGTCGCGCCGAACATATCGGTGACGCCAATCTCGTTAAGGACTATCGTAGGCACGATGGCAATCACGGCGAGGAACAACGATCCGAACAGAGTCAGACGGTTGTTGACCTTTGCAAGGTACTCGCCGGTGGGCTTGCCCATACGGATACCGGGGATCGCTCCGCCGTTCTCCTGGAGGTTCTTGCTTATCTCTATCGGGTTGAAGGTAATCGCCGAGTAGAAATAGCCGAACGCGATTATGAGAAGGAAGTAGATTACATAGTACGGAATCGGCAGCTCAGCGGTGGAGCTGAGGTTAGCCTCGTACCATGCGCCTGCTTTTGCGAAGCCCGAACCGGACTTGGCGAACTGGAAGATCATCGTCGGGACCTGCATAATGGTCATGGCGAAAATCAAAGGCAGAACGCCGTTCTGGTTGGCCTTCATGGGCAGGTAGGTGTTCGAACCGCCATACATTTTTCTGCCGACGACGCGTTTTGCGTACTGAATCGGGATCTTCCTGACGGCCTTGTCGATGAACACGACGAAGGTAATCAGAACGAGCATGACGATTAAGGTTACGAAGAACTGCCACACGGCCTGACCGGAGATCAAGCCCTTGGTCAGCTCGATAAGGAATTCGGGAACGCGGGACACGATGGAGAAGAATATCAGCATCGAAATGCCGTTGCCGATTCCCTTCTCAGTGATGCGCTCGCCCATCCACATCAACAGGGCGGTACCCGCGGCGGAGCACACGGCAATCGTGAGATAGCCCATGAAGCTCTTGTCGGTCACAATATCGGAACCATAGGTTACTACGATGCCGATGGACTGAACGATGGCCAAGCCAACGCCGACATAACGGGTGATACGCTCGATCTTCTGCCTGCCGTCCTCTTCCTTGCTCATTTTCTCAAGAGCGGGAATGGCAATCTGCAGGAGCTGCAGGATAATGGACGCCGTAATGTAAGGCGAAATACCCATTGCAAAGAGCGTGAACTGTGACAGCGCGGAGCCGGACAGAACGCTCATATACTCGAACAGGGCGTAGCTCTTAACGGTCTCGGACCACACGGCTACGTCGATGCCCGGAATGGGTATCGCGCTGCCCAAGCGGTAAACCACCATGAGAAGCAAGGTAAACAGTATCTTGTTTCTCAGGTCCTTAACCTTGAACGCGTTGATGTATGTCCTAAACATTGGGCACCTCAACACTTCCGCCTGCTGCCAGGATAGCTGCTTCACCCGCCTTAGAGACCTTCGCGGCTTTCACGGTAAGCTTCTTGGTCAGAGTGCCTTTGCCTAATACCTTAAGACCGTCTTTTTCAATTTTGCTGATGATGCCCGCTTCCTTCAGAGACTGTGCGGTAACGACTGCGCCGTCCTCAAGCCTCTCCAGATCGGAAATGTTGACTACGCTGTAAACCTTTGCGTAGATGTTGGTGAACCCGCGCTTCGGCAGTCTGCGGGCAAGAGGCATCTGACCGCCTTCAAACCCGTTCTTCTTGCTTCCGCTCCTCGCCTTCTGACCCTTATGGCCCTTAGCCGAGGTCTTGCCCAGGCCGGAGCCTGTGCCGCGTCCCACGCGCTTGGGGGACTTTGTTGCGCCCTCTTGGGGCTGTAACTCATGAATCTTCATGCTGCCTCCTATACTTCTTCGACCTTGACGAGGTGCTTGACCCTGAAGATCTGACCGCGAATACAGGGGTTATCGGGCTTTTCGACCGTCTGACCCACCTTGTGAAGTCCAAGAGCCTTAACGGTATCCTTGTGAACCTTCAGTGAGCTGATGGTGCTCTTTACCAATGTAACTTTCAACGTTGCCATTAATCTATCCCCCTTAGTTTAGGATCTCCTCAACGGTCTTGCCGCGAAGCGCCGCGATCTGCTCGACAGTACGCAGCTGGCTCAAACCGTTCAGGGTTGCCTTAACGCAGTTGCTGGGGTTGTTGGAGCCGATGGACTTCGTACGAATGTCCTTAATGCCAACCATCTCCAAAACCGCACGGACGGGACCGCCCGCGATGACGCCGGTACCTTCCTCAGCGGGAAGCATACGGACGTGACCCTTGCCGAACCTGCCCTCAACAGCGTGAGGAATCGTGGTTCCGACGATGGGTACTTCTATCAGATGACGCTTTGCGTCCTCGGCGGCTTTCCTTGCCGCTTCAGGAATCTCCACAGCCTTGCCCAGGCCTACGCCAACCTTGCCCTTTTCGTTTCCGACGACAACCAGCGCGGTGAAGCGATAGTTCTTGCCGCCCTTGACGACCTTTGCAACGCGGTTGATGTATACCAGACGCTCGGTGAATTCGGGGATCTCCCTTTCAAACTTTCTGTCGTTACGCATCCTTGCTCCTCCTTAAAAGTCCAGACCGGCTTCTCTCGCACCGGCTGCCAGGGCAGCAACCCTGCCCGTGTAGAGATAACCGCCGCGATCGAAAACGACCTTCTTGACGCCCTTCTCAATCGCACGCTGTCCGACGACCTTGCCGACCAGCTTTGCAGCGTCGGTCTTGCTCTTGCCGTCCAGCCCGCTCTTGACCTGTGCGTCCAGCGTGGAAGCCGCGACCAAGGTGCTGCCTGTCAAGTCGTCGATGACCTGTGCGTAGATATGGTTGGTGCTGCGATATACGTTCAAACGAGGACGCTCGCTCGTGCCGACCAGATTTCTGCGCTGGCGATAATGACGTGCCATGCGTACCGAATTTTTATCGATTTTAGAAAACATCTTATGTCACTCCTTCCTTGCTTACTTACCAGTCTTGCCTTCTTTTTGAGCAACATGCTCACCGGCGTAGCGAATGCCTTTGCCCTTGTAGGGTTCCGGCGGCCTCGTACCGCGAATGTTGGCCGCTATCTGGCCGACCTTCTGCTTGTCGATGCCCTTCACCGTGATCTTTGTGGGAGCCGGCACCTCAAAGCTGATGCCGTCGCCCTGCTCAAACTCTACGGGATGTGAATAACCGACGTTCAATACAAGCTTGTTGCCCTGCATTTGGGCCTTGTAGCCGGTACCCACGATTTCAAGCTTCTTCTCGAAGCCCGTGGTTACGCCCAGCACCATGTTGTTTATCAGGGTGCGGGTGAGTCCATGCAGCGAACGCTGCTGCTTGCTGTCGCCTTTTCTGGTGACGGTCAGCTGACCGTCCTTCTGCTCAAGGAGCATCTCAGACGACACCCTTTGTGACAAGGTCCCTTTGGGGCCCTTCACAGTCACAACCTGATGGTCGTCTACCGTGATTGCCACTCCGTTAGCTACCGCTATCGGATGTTTTCCGATTCGAGACATTCTTTTCCTCCTTTTAGTTTACCAGACGTATGCGAGCACTTCGCCGCCGACGCCGATTTTCCTTGCTTCGCGATCCGTCATGACACCCCTGGAGGTGGACAGGATTGCGATTCCGAGACCGTTCAATACCTTGGGGATCTCGTCCTTGCGGGCGTATACGCGCAGTCCGGGCTTGGAGATGCGCTTGATGCCCACGATAACGCGCTGCTTGTTAGCGCCGTACTTGAGCTTAATGCGGATGATCTTGCCAACGCCCTCTTCCTCGACGGTATAGCTCTTGATATAGCCTTCCTCGACGAGAATATCAGCTATGGCCACCTTGATGGCGGAGCAGGGTACATCCACGGAGTCGTGCTTTGCCACTAAGGCATTGCGGATCCTTGTGAGCATATCTGCAATGGTATCAGTCATTTGATGTTTCCTCCTTTACCAGCTTGCCTTGCGCACGCCGGGGATGTTGCCCTTGTAGGCCTCCTCGCGGAAGCAGATACGGCAGATACCGTACTTGCGCAGCACCGAGTGCGGGCGACCGCAGATGCGGCAGCGGGTATAAGCGCGGGTGCTGAACTTCGGGGTGGCTTGCTGCTTGAGTTTCATGCTTGTCTTTGCCATAATCTTGCCTCCTTGTTAGTCCTGTGCAAACGGCATACCGAGTACGGACAGCAGTTCTTTTGCTTCTTCGTCGGTGTGTGCGCTGGTAACAAATACGATGTTCATGCCGCGAACCTTCTCGACGTCGTCATAGTTGATCTCCGGGAAGATCAGCTGTTCCTTCAGACCCATGGCGTAGTTGCCGCGTCCGTCGAACGCCTTGGCGGAAACGCCTCTAAAGTCGCGGACCCTGGGCAGAACGATGTTCATAAGCTTGTCCGCGAAGTAGTACATCCTGTCGCCTCTCAAGGTGACCTTCGCACCGATGGTCATGCCCTCACGAACCTTGAAGTTCGCAACGGACTTCTTGGCCTTGGTGACGACTGCCTTCTGACCCGCGATGGTGGAAAGCTCCGCAACGGCGGATTCGATCCCCTTGGGGTTATCCTTCTCGGCGCCGAGACCCATGTTGATGATAATCTTCTCCAAACGGGGGATCTGCATCACGTTCTCGTAGTTGAACTTGGCCTTAAGCGCGGGGATTGCTTCGGACTTGTACTGGTCCTTAAGACGCGGGGCGGCGGTAAATGCCTTTGCCTTCACCGGCGCGTTCTTCTTGGACTTTGCCTGCGCTTGTTGATTCTTCTGTGCCATTTATAGCTCCTCCTTTCGCGCTTTAGTCGATGGTCTTTCCGCACTTCTTGCAAGTGCGGACGCTCTTTTGCTTACCGTCCTTCTCGACGATCGTGTGAGCAACCCTGGTGGGCTTCTTGCACGACGGGCAAACGAGCATTACGTTGGAAACATGCATGGGGCCTTCCTGCTCTATGCGGCCGCCCGGCTCTCCCTGCCTGCGGGGCTTGACATGCTTGATTCTCATGTTCATGCCCTGTACAATGACCTGCTCCTTATCGGGGATGACACTGAGAACCTTGCCGGTCTTATGCCTGTACTGCCAGTCTCCGGAGAGGACGTATACGGTGTCGTCTTTTTTGATATTCATCTTATTCATGTCACTTCTCCTTACAGCACTTCGGGGGCAAGCGAGATAATCTTCATGTAATCCTTCTCGCGAAGCTCTCGTGCGACCGGCCCGAAGATACGGGTGCCGCGGGGCTGTTTCTGGTCGTTGATGATGACCGCCGCGTTGTCGTCAAAGCGGATGTGGCTGCCATCTGGACGGGACGTTTCGGATACGGTGCGAACTACGACCGCCTTGACTACGTCCTTCTTCTTAACGGTGCCGCCCGGAGTCGCGGTCTTGACTGCCGCGACGATGACGTCGCCGATTCCTGCAAACTTTACTTTGGAGCCGCCGAGAACCCTGATGCACATGATTTCTTTGGCGCCGCTGTTATCTGCAACCTTTAAGCGGGTTTGAGGCTGAATCATAATCTTCCCTCCTCTTACTTGGCCTTCTCGACGATCTCAACAAGGCGCCATCTCTTGTCCTTGGAAATCGGGCGAGTTTCCATAATCTTCACTGTATCGCCGATACCGCACTGGTTCTCCTCGTCATGAGCCTTGAACTTATGAGTGCGGTTGACCATCTTGCCGTACAAGGGATGACGGATTTTGGTCTTGATGGCAACTACGATAGTCTTATCCATCTTGTCGCTTACCACGACGCCGATGCGGGTCTTCCTGTAACCTCTTTCTTCCATGTTGTCCTCCTTATTCGGCAGTCATTTCGCGCTGACGAAGAATGGTCTTGATCCTCGCGATGTCCCTTTTGCAATCCGTGATACGGTTATGATTGGTGATCTGACCGGTGACGGACTGGAAGCGGAGGTTGAACAATTCGGCTTTCAGATCCTTTTCCTGAGCCAGCAGCTCATCGGCTGTCATCTCTCTAAACTTGTCTGCTTTCATTGTTCTGCTCCTTCCTGTGCCGCGGCTTCGCGCTTCACAATTTTGCTCTTGAGCGGCAGCTTGTGCATTGCCAGACGCAGAGCTTCCTTCGCGGTTTCGTCATCGACTCCGCCAATCTCGAACATTACTCTGCCGGGCTTTACGACCGCTACCCAGTACTCGGGTGAACCTTTGCCCGAACCCATTCGGGTCTCGGCGGGCTTCTCGGTCACGGGCTTGTCGGGGAATATCTTTATCCAGACCTGACCGGTACGCTTGATGTAACGCGTCATGGCGACACGAGCGGCCTCAATCTGATTGCTGGTGACCCACTTGGGCTCACAGGCTACAAGGCCAAAATCGCCGTAGGTGATGGTGTTGCCGCGATGGGCGCTGCCCTTCATCCTTCCGCGGAAAACCCTGCGCCTCTTAACTCTCTTAGGCATTAACATGATTACTTGCCTCCTTCTTTGCGCTTACCAAGGACTTCGCCCTTGTAAATCCAGACCTTGACGCCGATTCTGCCGTAGGTGGTATGTGCCTCGGCGAAACCGTACTGAATGTCGGCGCGGATGGTCTGCAGGGGGATGGAACCGTCGTGATAGCCTTCGGTTCTTGCGATTTCTGCGCCGCCCAGTCTGCCGCCGCAAATGAGCTTAATGCCCTTTACGCCCGGCTTCTGCATGGAGCGCTGCATCGCCTGCTTCATTGCCCTGCGGAAGCTGATACGCTTCTCGATCTGGGCTGCGATGTTCTCGGCTACGAGCTGAGCATCGGCCTCCGCATCACGGACTTCCATGATGTTTACATACACGGGCTTGCCGATAAGCTCGGCAATCTCGCTCTTGATGACCTCGATGCCTGCGCCGCCCTTGCCGATGAGCATACCGGGACGAGCGGTGTAGATGCTGACGGAAACCTTGCCGGCAGCGCGCTCGATCTCGATGCGGGAGATGGACGCCTCATAATGCTTCGACTTGACGAAGTCGCGAATCTTGCGGTCCTCGATCAGGAAATCGGAGAAATCCTTCTTGGAGGCATACCAGCGGGTGTTCCAGTCACGAATGACGCCTACGCGGAAACCGTTCGGATTAACTTTCTGTCCCATAATGTCCTCCTTACTTGACCTGATCCAAGACGATGCTGATGTGGCTTGTGCGCTTCCTTATCCTGGAGGCGGAACCACGCGATCTGGGACGGAAACGCATGAGCGTCGGTCCCTGGTTTGCATAAATCTCTGCGATGTAGAGGTTGTCGCTGTTGAGGTCGAGATTGTTCTCGGCGTTGGCGACTGCGGAGTTCAAGAGCTTGCTGACCGGCTCGGCAGCGGACTTGGGGCAGTAGAGCAGGATTGCTCTGGCTTCCTTGACGCTCTTGCCGCGGATAAGGTCGATGACGATCTTAACCTTGCGTGCGGAGATTCTGATATATTTGGCTGTTGCGTGAGGCCTCTTCTCGGCACTCTCGCGGCGAGCCGCTGCTTTTTCCTTGCTTCTGGTTGCCATGCTTTTCCTCCTTACTTGGCTCCGCTGCTCTTCTCGGAACTTCTGTGTCCTCTGAAGGTGCGGGTGGGGGCGAACTCGCCCAGCTTGTGACCTACCATCTCTTCGGTGATGTATACGGGAACGTGCTTCCTTCCGTCATGCACAGCGATGGTGTGTCCCACGAAGTCGGGGAAGATGGTGGATGAACGCGACCAGGTCTTTACCACTGTCTTTTTGCCGCTTTCGTTCATTAGCTGAACGCGGTTGAAAAGACGCTCCTCTACGAACGGGCCTTTCTTTATCGATCTGCTCATTGTGATTGCTCCTTTCTTCCCTATTACTTATCGTTCTTGCGGTGGATGATGAACTTGTTGCTGCGATTCTTGTGCTTCCTGGTCTTGTAGCCGAGTGCGGGCTTACCCCAGGGAGTGACAGGGCCGGAACGGCCGATCGGGCTCTTGCCCTCGCCGCCGCCGTGCGGGTGATCGCAGGGATTCATGACGGAACCGCGGACCGTAGGACGGATGCCCATGTGACGGGTCCTGCCGGCTTTGCCGATCATGATGTTCTGGTGATCCAGATTGCCGACCTGACCGATGGTAGCCTTGGCGCCCATGGGGATCAGGCGAACCTCGCCGCTGGGAAGACGTACCTGAGCGTACTTGGAATCCTTGGCCATGAGCTGTGCGGCGTTGCCCGCGGAGCGGACGAGCTGCGCGCCCTTGCCGGGCTTAAGCTCTATGCAGTGGATCATGGTGCCTACGGGGATGTTGCGAATCTCAAGCGCGTTGCCGACCTTGATGTCCGCCTTCTCGCCGGAGACTACGCTGTCGCCGACCTTGAGGCCGAGAGGAGCCACGATGTAGCGCTTCTCGCCGTCCAGATAGTGGAGCAGCGCGATGTTGGCCGAGCGGTTGGGGTCATACTCGATGGCTGCGACTTTCGCGGGGACGTCGTCCTTGTTGCGCTTGAAGTCGATTACACGGTACTTCCTCTTTGCGCCGCCGCCCTGATGACGAACGGTGATCCTGCCGGAGAAGTTCCTGCCGCCTCTGCCTCTAAGGTCAGTGGTGAGGGACTTTTCGGGAGTGGTCTTGGTGATCTCCTCGAAAGCGGAGACCGTCATAAAACGCTGACCGGGCGTGGTGGGGTTGATCTTGCGAATAGCCATTTGCTCTCTCCTTACTGCGCGATGCCGTCGAACATTTCGATGCCCTTCGAGCCTTCCGCCAAAGTGATGTAAGCCTTCTTGGTGGACGCCCTGCGGCCCTCGTAGCGACCCTGACGCTTGAGTTTACCCTGTCTGTTTATCGTGTTGACGCTCTTGACCTTTACGCCGAAGATCTCCTCGATAGCCTTGCGGATTTCGACCTTGTTGGCATCGGTTGCTACTTCAAAGGTGTAGGTCTTGTTGCCGATGTGGTCATAGGATTTTTCGGTCAGGATCGGCGCCTTGATGATGTCGTATGCGCTTTTCATCAAACGTACACCTCCTCGATTTTCTGTGCCGATTCCTTGGTGAGGATCAGCTTCTTGTACTTGAGTATCTCATAAACGCTGAGCGTTCCCACTCTGGTGGTCTTGACGCCGGGGATGTTGGAGCTTGCGCGCTCTACAACGGGATCTCCGCCTGCAAGGACGACGAGCGCGTTGTCACACTCGACAGCCTTTAAGACCTTGACCATCTCGCGGGTCTTGGCTTCGGAGAGGTTCAGCTCGTCAAAGACGATTACTTCATTCTCCTCAACCTTGGAGGACAGCGCGGACTTCATCGCGAGCCTGCGCAGCTTCTTGTTGACCTGCATGGAATAGTCGCGGGGCTTGGGAGCAAAAACGACGCCGCCGTGTCTCCACTGGGGAGAACGGGTGGAACCCTGACGCGCACGGCCGGTGCCCTTCTGACGATAGGGCTTCTTGCCGCCGCCGGATACTTCGCTGCGGGTGAGTGCGCTCTGCGTGCCCTGACGGCAATTCGCAAGATGAGCCACTACGACAGCGTGCAGCGCATGAGTGTTTACAGGCTGACCGAAGGTGTTTTCGGAAAGCTCGATATCGCCTATTACCTGACCGGTAATGTCGTGTAACTGTACTGTAGGCATGTTTTCCTCCTTACTTTACGGTGCTCTTGACGATCACAAGACCGCCCTTGGCGCCGGGGATCGCACCCTTGACAAGCAGCAGATTGCGCTCTGCGTCAACGCGGACGATCTCAAGATTCTGAATGGTGATGCGTTCGCTTCCCATATGACCGGGGAGACGCTTGGTCTTGAAGACCTCACCGGGATAGGTGCATGCGCCCATGGAGCCGGGAACACGATAGGAATGGGAACCGTGGGTCTTTCTGCCGCGGGCCTGATTCCAACGCTTGATGTTGCCCTCAAAGCCCTTGCCCTTGCTGGTGCCGGTGACGTCAACCTTATCGCCTACCGCGAAAACGTCGGCCTTGATGACCTGACCTACTTCAAGAGCAGCGGTATCATCGAGCTTCAGCTCCCTAAGGTAGCGCATGGGCTTCACGCCGGCCTTTGCAAAGTGACCTTTGCGAGGCTTGTTCGCAAGCTTTTCTCTCAGCTCGTCAAAACCGAGCTGGACAGCGTCGTAACCCTCGTGGGCTACGGTTTTCTTTTGGACTACGGGGCACGGACCGGCTTTGACGACTGTGACGGGGATCATGGTACCGTCAGCTAAGAAAAGCTGCGTCATACCGACCTTTTTGCCCAAAATGGCTTTTTTCATTTGGTTCATACCTCCGGTTGAATTACAGTTTGATCTCGATATCAACGCCCGCAGGCAGATCGAGCTTCATCAGCGCGTCAACGGTCTTGGCGGACGGCTGGAGGATGTCGATCAGACGCTTGTGGGTGCGCATCTCAAATTGCTCGCGAGAGTCTTTGTACTTGTGCGTTGCGCGAAGGATGGTAACAATCTCCTTCTCGGTCGGCAGAGGGATCGGGCCGGAAACCTGTGCGCCCGTTCTCTTGGCGGTCTCGACGATCCTCTCGGCGCTGCGGTCGATCAGTTCATTCTCGTAAGCCTTGAGTTTGATACGAATTCTTTGGGTTGCCATATTAGTTTTCTTTCCTCCTATAGTTTTTGTGGGCAGTACACAGAGCCGAGTGTTTCCATTACCAATTTTTTAACAGCCGCTCAGGCTGTATGGTTCATGGTCTCCCGTCCGCTATTTTTGCCCCGTCCCTGCTTTAGGGACGTCCGACCCTTCGAGAATTACCCGTGGCAAACGGCAACCTCCCGAAAAGCCCTGCGATATAGGCATACCTATAGCGCGAACGTTGTTATTTTACATGGACGGAAGAATAATTGCAAGCTTTTTTTGCTGGCAATGAAAATATATTTTCCTCATGCAAGGGCAAAAAAAGACGAGAAAACGGGTGATTACGGGATTATCCGGCATGGTGGTGCAATAATGGTATGCACGGGGCGGGACTAAGGGCAAAGGTGAATGGTGAAAGGCTGCTTTGTGTGTCATAGTAATTGCAGAGCTTGTCCTTCAGCTTCCGAATCATGGTCGCCATACTCCCCCGCTGTCATCCTGAGCGAAGCCGAAGGATCTTGGTGAAAACTCAATAAGTCAAGAGACGTACGCGGCGGAACAATGACCAATGACGGCGGGAATCACACGCGGGAGCGCCTCTTTTCCCCACAAGCCTTTTTAAGATCCTTCAACTGCCGCTCCTCAGGATGAAAAAATCACTTGAGGGTGGGCAGAGAGGAGAGAAAAACAAAAAGAAAAAGCCGCACTGTCATGCGACTTTATCTCTTTGGTGCGGGAAACAGGAGTTGAACCTGCATGGGAGTGACCCCACACGGACCTGAACCGTGCGCGTCTGCCAATTCCGCCATTCCCGCAATTTTGGTGGGCAGGGATGGATTCGAACCATCGTAGTCTGTGACAACGGATTTACAGTCCGCTCCCTT
>ERZ795053.786-NODE-786-length-40456-cov-16.629811_pt1 | contig 40456 bp, 30 predicted proteins | sample MGYA00375137_ERZ795053 | MGnify/ENA primary metagenome ERZ795053 (study PRJEB30182, sample SAMN05720284) | activated sludge metagenome | isolation source: Anaerobic digester | place: Hong Kong | collected 2014-12-17 ... | reverse complement strand
GGTATCAGGAAAGTATGAAACCTGAAGTTGCTGAAAGACTGAAAGAAATTACGGTAGATCCGAAAACGGTAATGTTGAAGTCTTCTGAGAAATAATCCGCCGGAATTACCAGATAAAAGCTTGCGCCCGGAAACCATACCGGGCGCATTCTTTCTTATCATAAAAATCAGACAGTATCAGATAATTAATTGCCTAACTTAGGGCGAAAATAGTGAGCATTAAATTTTTGTTAACCGGGTGCTTCAGAGTAAGATATTACGCTCTCCCGGCATTCACATCACCTAAACACCTTAATAAGTTTAATATGAAGAGTAATTCTGAAAATGTGCCGGTCAGAATCTATTCAGGTTCTCCCTGGCATGCCGCCCTGCTTAAGAGTATACTTGAAGACGCTGGCATTCCTGCATTTCTGAAAGATGAATACATCGCCACCATTGCTCCATGGAATGCCGCCCCCGGAGGCTATAACACCACGGATGTCATGGTTGCAGGGCAGGATTTTGAAACAGGCCGGGCAATTGCAGAGGCTTTTGAGCAAAACCTCAGGGATGACGGGTAAAACATTGCAAACAAAAGGTTTTTTCAGGTGTTAAATTGAAATAATTTAGCAACTAACATACATGGCCCATCCTAAACATCTCATCCTGATCATTCTGCTGTTTTCCGGTTTCAACCTTCCGGCTCAAAGCTGGAAAACCTATCCATACCATGAGGAAGGCACACTGATTTATTTTCCGCAGGACGAGGGTCGTCATCCTTCTGAACCAACTGAGTGGTGGTATGCCAATGGTTTCCTCACCGGTGTGAACTCCGGAAAGGAATACTCATTTATGGTTTCCTATTTCTATTATCCCGCTTTTGGTTTTGATGGTTTCCGGATATTTAACATTGCCGATGAAACCGAAGGGCAATTCTATCCTGAAACACTGCCCTGCAGTTATCCTGTAATTTCGCAGGATATGCTTCACCTTCAGGCCATGACCTGGGGCGGAGGAAGCGAACAATGGGTAACCCGTACAAATGACCTCGGAGAACTGATTCCTTTCGAATACCAACTTAACGCACAGTCGGAATACGGAAGCATTGACCTTGACTTTGCGGCAGTTAAAAAACCTCTGATGATCAACGATTCGGGCTTTGTTTACCAGGGCGAAACCGCATACTCCTACTATTATTCGCTTACGACCCTTGAAGTAACCGGCAGCATCACACTCAACGGATTCACCGAACCGGTTTCGGGAGTCTCCTGGCTTGACCGGCAATATGGCACCTTCAATCCCAGTACCGGCGAGAATTATGAGTGGTTTTCGTTACAACTCTCCAATGGCATGGATCTCAATATCTGGGAATTGTTCACTCCCGAAAACAGCATTCCCGGTACATCTGCTTACCGTCATTTCAGTATTTACATCAATGACTCGACAGCCGTTTCAAGTTCAGATTTCACGCTTGAGCGACTGCAATACATATTCACCCCTGACCAGGAACAATGCTACGCGAAACAATGGCGCTTTGTTCACGACACCATCGACCTGACTTTTACAACCCTCCATGATAACCAGGAAGTCATGCTGCCGTTCAGATTTTACGAAGGGAGCCTGGAAGTTTCCGGCCTTGCAGGATCAGAGATTGTAACCGGCAAAGGATTTGCTGAATTGCTGCACAGGTATCAGCATCCCGAAATCCGTATCGACCCGCCGGCAGGATACTTTACTGAGGGTGGCCTTTATCCGGTTTCCTGGCAACTGCTGAATCCTGACGACGGAAGACCGGTATACTACGATGTTGAGATCAGTCTGAATGAGAACCCGGAGTATGAAACCGTAGCCCAACATATTACAGATACTGTATTTTTCTGGGACAATTCCGGTATTGACCCCGGCACCCCGTTCCGGGTAAAAGTAAAAGGATATTCCATAGACTCTACCCTCTCCGGAAGTGACTCGACCTCCCAGGCGCTTTTCACAGGCATCCCTGACCCAAGCCGGGATTATATCTCAGAACAGACTTTAGTATATCCGAATCCTGCCGAGGATCACTTCATTATTGACGGTGTAAATAAACCAATGAGCAATCTGGTGCTGACTTTAACCAATAGCCAGGGCCGGGCAGTAAGGATTATTGAAAATGTTAACGGTAATGCTTTAAGAATAAAAAGGGGGAATCTCCCTTCCGGTATTTATTTCTATAAAATCTCGTCCGGCAACATCGGAGTTGCGGGTGGAAAACTGATATTGCGCTAAGCAATTCCTGTTTAGTTCAGCGGGCTGCAACATCCTTAATTTTGACCATTCCGGATATAAAAATGAATAAATCCGGTTTTTATATAGAAAAAATCTATATCTTTAAACATCATTTAACAGTCACTTAATCTGCCATCATATGAGAACAAGATTATTCTTGATGCTATCTGCATCCATGCTTATCTCTTATTCAGTTGCAGGACAGGAAAAATGCGAAGTGATGAAATCCTCCATCTCGGGGAGCTATACGGGAGGCTGCAAAAAAGGCCTTGCGGATGGCAAAGGAACGGCCAAGGGCGTTGATCATTATACCGGCCAGTTCAGCAAAGGCCTTCCGCATGGCAAGGGAACATACACCTGGTCAACCGGAGAGGTATATGATGGAAACTGGAGAAAAGGAAAACGACACGGCATTGGCAAATACTCCTGGTTTTATCAGGGCCGGGATACCATATCGGAAGGACAATGGATTGAAGATCAGTATGCAGGGCCGGCTTACGCAAAACCCCGCATTACCCAGAATTCGAATATCGAGCGGTATACTATCCGAAAAGAAGGTGAAATAACCAACCGGGTCCTGATAGGATTTTATCAAAACGGTCTTCCGAATACTTCCATGACAAATCTGATGCTCGTCTCCAGCAGCGGGTATCAATCCACATTGGGTCCGCTCACCGGTTACGAAGGGGTTACATTTCCTGTTACCATCAATGTCAGGTATACTACCATGAACAGGTTACAGACAGCTACCTATGATGTCAGGTTTGAATTTGAAATTTCCGAACCCGGTGATTGGCGGGTAACCCTCTATAATTAAACATTCGGTTCAGGACGCGCAGATACCACGCGGTCAGACCTGTATAAATCAGGGGCATACGACCGGATTTCACCTTGTTATATCTGCTGTTCAGCGGTTCTTCATGCCCAGTTTTCCGGCTAAAGGCAAGAATCAAAAATTCGTATTGGCATGAAATGCAGGCTTCTGAAGGATTATGCTTATTTTTACATCATATTTCCGCACTTTGCGGATATCTATGCATGAAGCGCGCTACCATCTTTGTTCTGGCATTTGTTGCTTCCCTGTCATATTCATGCAGGCAAAGCAAAACGGATTCTGAAAAGGCCCCTGCAGTCTCTGTTGCCCCGGAGACGGTGGCTGAGATTTCCGGGCCTCAGGTTTTGCTGATCTATCCCGGCTCAAAGCAGGCCGACAGCCTGAAAAGAATCATCGGAGCCGAAGCCTTCTACCGGCTTTCCGATCAAAACGGAAGCCATTTCAATGAATTGAGAAATAACCTGGCCGGAACCGGGATAGCCACTCATGTATCCGAAAGCACCAGATTCCGGTTTATTGCTGACGACGGCGCTATTACCATAACAGACCTGAGCAGATCGGACTCACCCTGGCAGGTATTGATATTTACCGGAAAAGGCACTCCTACTCTGGCATCACCTGAAAATGCCTTTCAACAGGCTTGTTCTCTCTTTGACCTGCCTGATCTCTTTGACCTGCCTGAAAAGGACATATCTCACACCACTTCAAAAGATTTTAAAAAACCGGTTAAAACAAATATTCCAGCGTATAACCCTTCAGATGCGCGCGAAGACACACTCCCCACTCCCACTGCTCCCCTGTTCACGGAAACTAACCTGCGCCTGATACTTCCTCCGGGCGTGAAGCCACCTTCAAACCGCAACGAGACCTCAGGCTTCAGGGTGGTAACCAGCTATATCAGCCCCGAACAGCGCTTCGGGCTGATATTCGAGAATGATATTTTTTCCAACACCGACCGTTATTATACCAACGGGGTAAAACTTGACTATACAGCCCCCGGACTTATCAACCAGCCTGTTAACCGGCTGATGCTTCCGCCAGGGCACAACAGCATTGTGCATGCATCACTCAGCCTGCATCACGCAATGTTTACACCATTTACCACCAAGAATCCTCCGCTGCTGGACGGTGACCGCCCCTATGCTTCAACATTGTTTCTGCGATACAGTCAGACTTCCGAATGCGCTGAAGAAGGAATAATATTGACTTCGGCCATTGAAGCAGGAGTGATAGGAGATGCAGCACTCGGCAGGTACTTCCAGAAATCGGTACATGCCACAGTGCCTACCAATGATGAGCCCCTGGGCTGGGAAACACAAATCCGGAATGACCTTGTTCTCAGCTATGCCGCCGGCATCAGTAAGATTATGCTTCAAAACCGGAACACCGAGGTATCTGCAGCAGGGTCGGCAAAAGCAGGCACGCTTCATACCTATGCTGCAATGGGGGTTGAAGCGAGAGCCGGAGTTTTTACCTCCATGAAAACGAAATTGCCTGTCAGCAATGCGGAGCTCAGCAAAAAAACCGAAAAATGGCAGTACGGAATTTCCGGCGGGCTTGAATTCAGATTGATCGGTTACGATGCCAGCCTTCAGGGCGGAGTTTTCAACAGAAACAATATCTACACCCTGAGATCCAAAGATATCGAACGGTTGGTCGCAGCCATGCATTTAGGTATATTTGCACGTTACCGCAAACTTGGAATTCAGGTTTCACAAAACTACTTAAGCCGTGAAATCAGGGAAGGCCGGCATCATTTTTGGGGTCAGATAGGACTGGATTACACCTGGTGATGTCGTGCACAAAAACACGGTGAATACACATTTTTATAACCAATCATGATTTCAGAATACATTAAATACGCTTTTCTGGCGGCAACGATTTTCCTGGGGGCTAAAACAGAGGAACTCCCCCTGCCCGATCCGGTAATGGCACCTGATTCTGTTGCCCTCACCCTGATTTTTGCCGGCGATATCATGCAGCATGGTCCGCAGATTGAAGCGGCCCGGAGCGATCATGATTCCACCTTCAATTATCACCCTTGTTTCAGCTATGTAAAGCCCCTGGTCAGCAGTTTTGATGTTGCCATCGCCAATCTTGAAGTCACCCTGGCCGGAGCTCCCTATTCCGGTTATCCACAGTTCAGTGCCCCGGATGAGCTGGCCGTTGCTGCACGGGACGCCGGATTTGACATCCTTGGTACAGCAAATAACCACTCCTGCGACCGCGGAAATAAAGGGCTGGCACGCACCCTCAATGTTCTCGACAGCCTTGGGATAGCGCGCACGGGTACATTTACCGACAGCACCGACTTCCTAAAATACCACCCACTGGTCCTTTCAAAAAACGATATAACTTTCGCACTTTTCAACTATACTTACGGAACGAATGGCCTCCCCTTCTACCCGCCTGCGATTGTTAACCTTATCGACACCAACCTGCTCATCAATGATCTTGCTGCTGTGGACAGGACAAAAACCGATTTTGTTATTGTTTTCTTTCACTGGGGTAACGAATACCAGTCGCAGCCTTCGCTAACCCAGGTTAAGCTGGCGGGACTGTGTAAAAGACATGGAGCAGATGTCATCATCGGATCCCATCCGCATGTGCTGCAGCGGATGGAGTATGACGAACCTTCAGATTCCCTGCCGGGAGGGTTCCTGCTTGCCTATTCGCTGGGAAATTATGTTTCAAACCAACGCGACCGGTACCGCGACGGAGGTGCCATGATCAGCTTTACCTTATCCAAAACTTGGAATAAAAAAACTGTTATCAATCCTGAATACCACCTTACATGGGTACATACTCCCATCAGGGACGGGAAAAAGCAATATTATATACTCCCTGTCAGGCAGTTCGAAAATGATTCAACCATGGACACAGCCGCACTTGAAAAACTCAGGCTGTTTATCTCCGACGCTGACGAACTCCTCGGGAAGGGAAACCGTCAGGTTCCGGAATACAGGATAGTTCAATCTGAATAAGTTTCTCATTTCCATTCCTGGCATTCACAGACTTCTGCCAAATCGTCACCCAAACCTCAGCGTGTCAGTCTGTGCAATTTAGCCGATATTTTAAATCGCTTATTTATCACCATTTAGATGGTGGCATCTGCCATAAACGACTGTCATGGCACAAAAGTTGAAAGTCCGCTTGAAAATTTAAAACCATGAAAGTAAAATCCATAAACTCACTTCAGGAACTAAGATCAATACTGACAGCCCGGAAGCGCACCTTTTTGCTTCTTTACAAAAGTAATTCCGCCACTTCGGGCTGCGCTGAAAGCTACCTTGAGGAAACCGCTGCCCGTTTGAGTGAAGCAGCAATACTGAAAGCCGACGTGGTAAACGTTCGTGATATTCATCCGGCTTTTGGTGTTGATACCGTTCCTTCGTTGCTGGTATTTGAAAATGACAACCTGAAAAACATTATTAAAGGCTGTCAGACAGCTGAATACTATAAGAACCTTATTGAAAACCAGCTTTATCAGGCTGCTGGCGGCGGTGAAAACGGGGGCCCCAGCGTAACCGTTTACTCTACGCCTTCATGTCCCTGGTGCACCACACTCAAAAACTACCTGAAGCAGCACAGGGTAGCATTCACCGATATCGATGTTTCGGCAGATCCCATGGCAGCCAGGGAGTTGGTAAACCGCACGGGACAAACCGGTGTACCACAGGCTCAGATCAACGGCGATTGGGTAATCGGCTTTGATAAATCAAAGATTAACCGTCTGCTCAACATCAACGGATAAAAACCGTCTTATCACCGGGTTCAGTTGCCAATAAACATTTTTACATCTGTCAAAAAAACAAAAACAAAAAAAATGAAAGAATTACAACCCCTCAATCAGAATGTATTGCTCGATATGACCCAGCCATCGGGCGAGCAGCGAACTGCCGGCGGAATCATTATCCCTGACACCGCTAAGGAGAAACCGCAGGTGGCAAAAGTAATTGCCACAGGAAACATTGAAAACAGCGAGATTTCGGCAGGAGATATGGTCCTGTTCAGGAAGTTCTCGGGAACCGATATTGAATTTGAAGGTAAAAAATACCTCATCGTTCCCTACAGCGACCTTCTTGCCAAAATAGTGGAAACAGAAACCATCTGACAATCCTGAAAAATAAACTGCCTGATGAGCCCCGGAGGCCTGTCAGGCAGTTTATTGTTTTAAGTTTAAATAAAGTTACGGGCCCTGATTACCTTCGGCTTTAATTCTTGCATCATTGACTACCTTGTCTGACTCCAGCCGTGCCTTTGTCATAATATTGCCGGATTGTTTCTGAGCCTCCAGCACAAGCTTATCCGCTTTTTCAGCAGCCTCAGCCCTGACTTTTTCCGCAGCCTTCTTCGCTGCCAATTCAGCGATTGGTCCTTTTTTCCGGCCTTCGGCAATTAATTGCTCTGCCTGTTTATCCGCCTCGGTTTTGATTCTGGCTGCTGATTCATCAGCCAGCCTGACCACTTCGTCGGCCTGCTTCTGCGCGTCAGCTAAAATTTTCTGCGCCTGCAGGTTTGCCTCTTCAATATACCTGGAGGCCTCTTCACGGGCTTTCGCCACCACTTCTTCCTTTTTCTGCTGAATGGTTTCGGTGATCTGCTGCTTCATCTGCTCAACGGCGCTTCCGGCGGCTGTTTTCAGGCTGGTGGTAATGGTCGGGTTGGTAACTGTTCCACCGATCAGCACCGTAACCGGAATCACATCACCGATGCTGAAATTCGCGCCTTTTTTGTTGGCCTCTCCCACCAGATTATTGAGCACATTGTTGGCCGCCCCACCAAACTCAGCGCGCGGAATATTCAGCTGCATCACATACTCCATAGTCTTGTCGAAGCTATTCCACCCCGATATTTCAGCCCGGGTATTACCCAGCCGGGTTTCAAATGGTTTGACAAATACTTTTCCGTCAACCATTTCGAAAGAGAGGTTGATTTTTTCAATAACCCATTGCCTGAACTTTTCAATTTTAAGCGTTTCGGCAAGCTTGTTAAAACTGTTTACATTGCTGATCGTTAATGCCTGTGACATCAGCCGGCCATCGCCGTTGACAGAAGAAAACACCGGCATCATATTGCCGTCCAGGTCGGTTTTGATGTTGAGCCGGGTACTGATCTTCCCGGAAGCCATTCCGGCGATGGGGGCGAGCATTTCCATGGTATTAAATGTCCGGAATGCCTGTTTCACATCAACATCACGGATATCCACCCTGAAATCAACAGCCGGTTTCCCTTCGGCAACGGCAGAATAAGTACCGTTAACTCCCAGGGCTCCTTCCAGGGTGTTCATGGTGAGATTTTCAAGGGAAAGTACCTTATCTTTAACTTTCATCACCCCTTTCACGTTCTTCAGATCCATGTTGTCATAAATCACCTGATCAAACGACGCTTTCAGCACAAAATCAATCCCTCCCGGAATTTCGATGATGCCGATGGCGGCAGTATCGCTTTCCACAGGTGCTTCAGCGGGCTCTGATGCAAAATCGTTCACATTAAAATACTTTGAACTCAGATTAAGGGATCCCTTCAGGTCACTTTTTCCGAAAGCATAGGCCAACATATTTTCCAGTCTTCCATTGGCAGTCAGATCGTTTTTACCGATCTGAGCTTTCAGCACAGGCAATTCAGCCAATGCCGGTGTAAGATTCAACCGGGCTTCGGTTACCGAAAGGCCCTGGGGCAACGAAGCTGTTTTGTAGCGTACATCGCTCAATATTAATCGCCCTCCGGCTTCAAAATCCTGATAGCGCCCGCTTTCGATGGCCGATAAATTACCCTTCGCAACAATATCTGCGTCCAGCATTCCGGCAAGGTCATCGCCATCTTCAAGCGGGTAAAACCTGCCCACATCGCCCAAATTAAGCTTTCCCGTAATTTTTGTATCCACATAAGGATCGCTAACGGGCGTTCTGGCGTAGAGCCGGATATCCACGGGGTTTCCTGCAGTTTCCAGGTGCATTCTGCGTACGTCAATGATGGTGGCATCCGCATCGCCATCGTTGTTGGTAATACCGGCAGACACCGAAATATTTTCCACGGCTTCAGGCAAACCGGGATAGCGGAACATGGCTTCACCGATTTCAATATTTACCCCGAAACCCGGCATGGTTTCCTCACTGTAAAGACCTTTGACAAACCCCTTTAGTGCAAGGGTCCCTTCCGCCTGTAACGAAGAGAAGTCCTTTGAGTATATGGCCGGCACCAGCGATAAAAAGTTTTTGAAATCGTTTTTGACGGCCTCAAAACTGATATCCATGTCATACCCCTCATCGGGCATGGCAAAAAATCCTGCGGCAAGCAGGTCCAACTCGTTGACCCTGAGTTTCGCATCAGGAAAGGTAAATTTCCAGGCGTTCAGATCGGCACCTATTGCAGATTCAAGGCTTGCAGTTGCCTTGTTGAGATAGCGGATCCCGTCGTAATCCACAACGATGGACGCAGCAGTAGCTTTTGCAATTAATTCAGAATAATCAGGCGAGAGGTCGCCTTTTACCAGCATTTCCAGTCCTCCGGCATCCAAAAGCATGGGAAACGTAACATCGTCGTAAATCAGGCGGCCGTTGGTAACTTCCATAATCCGCAGGGCAGCCCGCACAGGCGCAGAAGGTTCCGGTTCGCCTTCGGGTACGGGAACGGTGTCGGGTTTCATAATATCCCAGTTCACCCGGCCATCAGCCAGCACCTTGAGTTTAATGGCCGGATTTCTCAGCCGCAACGCCTTGATTTCATATTGCTCTCCCCTCAGCACACTCATCAGGTCGATGGTTACCCTGAGGTCGGGAATCCCTGCAAGCGTGTCCTTTTCAAAATCGCCGGTGCCTGAAAGGGAAAGATTTTTAATCCCTACAGAGAGATCGGGAAAGCTCCGCAACAGCGAAAGACTGACGCCTTCAAAATCAAGTCTGGCATTGAGGCTTTTATTGGCCGCGTTTTTAACGGCTTCTTTAATCTTTCCCCTGAAGGCATAAGGCAGCACAACTAACGCCAGCATCAGCGCCAACAGGGTCACAACGATAATCTTAGCAGTTTTCTTCATGGAAAGAAATTTAACTGTAACAAGGGTGAACAACGCAGGCAGGAAACGCCACGTTATTAAAACTCCGTAAACTAAAGAATATTGCGGGGTATCTTGCCTGAAATCAGCATATGATCAGCAATAACAAGCGCAGCCATTGCTTCAACCACCGGCACGGCCCTGGGGACAATACACACATCGTGACGTCCTTCGATGGACAGATGCTGCACCTGGCCGGATTTTCCGGCAGTGAACTGAGGCCTAGAGATAGATGATACCGGCTTGAAAGCCACCTGGAAGAAAATATCTTCACCTGTTGAAATACCTCCCAATATCCCTCCGGCATGGTTGGAGGCCGGCCTGAGTCTGCCTTCCTGCTCTTCGTATGGGTCATTATGTTCTGACCCTTTTTTAGAAGCGGCGGCAAAACCATCTCCGTATTCAAACCCTTTCGCAGCGTTGATACTCATCATTGCTTTCGCGAGATCGGCCTGAAGCCGGTCAAAAACCGGTTCGCCGATTCCGGCCGGCACCCCTCGTACCACACAGCCGACTACGCCTCCGGTAGAATCACCTTCAGCCTTCAGGCTGGTAAGCAGTGCTTTCATTTTAGTTTCAGTATGAGGATCGGGGCAACGCAAGGCAGATTCCATCACAACTGCCGGGTTCACTTCGGCCGGCCTGAGGCGCGTTACAACATTCCCAATTTGCCCGGTATAAGCTGTAATGCTTACGCCAAATTTTTCGAGCAGTTGCATGGCAAGTGCACCTGCAGCAACCCTTACGGCTGTTTCACGGGCTGATGACCGGCCTCCTCCCCGGTGATCATGAAAACCAAATTTTGCATCCCATGCAAATCCAGCGTGAGAAGGGCGGTAAAACTCCTCCATTTTTTTGTAGTCCGCCGGTCGCTGATCGCTGTTACGGATCAGGAAGGCCAACGGGGCGCCAGTAGTTTTCCCCTGGAAAATACCGGAAACAAACTCCGGGAGGTCAGCCTCATTTCTGGCAGTCTGAAACTCTCCGAGGCCAGGCCTGCGCCTTTCCATGGCAGCCCTGAGCGCTTCCGCATCAATGGTCAATCCGGAAGGGAAGCCATCGAGCACTCCGCCAACTGCAGGACCGTGGGATTCGCCGAATGACGTCAGGCAAAGCAGATGTCCAAAAGTATTTCCAGCCATGAAGCTAAATTACAAAAGAAATGGGTTGTTTTTCAAACAAAAACCGCCGGATTTTCCGGCGGTTGATTCGATTTACTGATTGGCTTCACGGAGCATCTTCAGCTTTGTCTCAAGCATCTGCAACTCTTCGCGCGCTTTTTCAATTTTCTTTTCAAATTCCTGCTTTAACAGGTTAGCTGTTTTGGAATTTGCAAAGAAACCTATATTATTTTCCCATAGTTTGATATCTTCCTGCAGTTGCTGGATTTTGCCCTGTACAAAGTTTCTTTCCTTACTGATGACCCTTCCGGCATCAGGCGCGTCTTTGGCCATGCGTTCAATGCGGCTCTTATAGTTAAGGGCACCCATTGATATGGATTCCATTTTCAGCTTTTCGAAATGCTTGTTGATCAGTGTACGGAATTCCGTCTGCAGCTTTTCCTTTTCCTTAATGGGCACATGACCGATTTCCATCCACTGACGCTGAAAGTCCTTCAGGGTTTCAACAGCCTCATTGCGGTTATCACCTATCTCAAAAACCTTAACCTTTTCAATCAGTTCAAGTTTCAGCTTCAGGTTTTCCTCCTCATGTCCGGATACATTTTTAAAATATTCAGATTTTGAGGCAAAAAATTCATCACATGCAGCCCTGAACCGCTTCCATATCCTGTCGCTTTGTTTGCGCGGCACCGGTCCGATCTTTTTCCATTCATTCTGGAGGTTGATCAATTCACGGGTCGTATTGCGCCAGTCTGTATTGCTTCTCAGCGCTTCGGCCTGAACACAAAGGTCAATTTTCAGGTTATAATTATGCATCTGCTGCTCCTTCAGCTTGTTATAGAATTCCTTCTTTGCATTGAAGAAAGCATCAAGCGAACCTTTAAAACGAGCCCAGATTTCATTATTTTGCTTTTTGGGAGCCGGTCCGATGGTTTTCCATACCTGCAGCAGTTCAGTAATCTGGTTGGTAGAATCCTGCCATCCCTTAATGGAATCAGGCTCCGTGGAAATCACCTGTTCCGCTTTTTCGCACAAAATGTTTTTAGCGGCAAAATTCTGCTCCAGACCTTCCTGCATCTGGTTGTAATATTCCCGTCTGCGTTCATTTATTTTATCAGTCGCACTGCGGAAACGCTCCCACAATTCATCTTTCTTATCCTGAGGTACAGGCCCGATCTCCTTCCACTCCTCATGATACTGCTGAAGCTGCTTGAAGGATTTGATAATTGAACTCTCAAGCAACAATTCTTCTGCTTTTTCGCACAAGTGAATTTTTGCCTCCAGGTTCTTCTTAAGATCCAGATCCTTTAACTCCTTATTTATCTTTACCTTATCAAAAAACTTCTCTACCAGGAAATGGTAATTCTGCCATAGTGTGTTGATCTCTGTCTTTGGCACCATCCCGATTGCCTTCCAGCGCTCCTGGAGAACCTTAAACTCATCGTAGGTTTTTTTAAGTGTTTCTTCAGAACTGATAAGCACTTTAAGCTCTTCAAGGATATGATTTTTCGCTTCAAGATTCTGAATTTTAATCTTTTCCTGTTGCTCGTTGTATTTACCTTTGTTCTGTTTGTATATCTGGAATGCGGCCTTAAACCGCTCTTCAATCTCATCATCAGGAATTACCGGAGATTCTTCGCTCTCGTTATCCCCTTCAATTTCAGCAGCAGCGGCAGCCAGCTTCTGATATGCTTCATGCTTGAATTCTTTGTTCAGCTTCAAAAAAGCCACCTTAATCTGAGAAACCTCTCCCTTGATCTTATTAACGTCATCCTGCTTTACAAGCTCTTCAAGCCTGACAACCAGTTCCTCACGCGTCATTCCTTCAAGTTCCCCGGGTTGCCCGGCATCCTCTCCTTCCGGCCCTTCTTCGCTGTCGTCCTGTTCATCATCATCGGAACTCTCATCAGGCAAAACAGCAACAGGCTCCTTTTCGGAAACTTCCGGAACAACTTCCGGATCCGGGGCAGGTGATGCCTCCATTGAGGTTTCCTGTAAAACTTCAGCCGGGGCTTCAGTCTCAGCCAGGGTTTCAGTCACAGCCGGGGCTTCAGTCTCAGCCGGGGTTTCAGTCTCAGCCGGGGCTGGCAAACGCTCTTCAGTTTCAGCTTCAGTGTTGACCTCAGCTTCAGTCTCTGCTACAACCTCTGCCTCAACCTCAGCCTCCGCTACAACCACTGTGTCGGGAGTCTCTGTATTGGTTATTTCAGGGGTTTCTGCAGAGGGGGCTTCACCCGACGGCAATTCATCCTCTGAGGTCATTTCTGAACCGGTCAGTTCTTTTTCCTGTTCTTCCATTACTGGTTCGTGAGTTTCATTCTCAGTAATTTCTGCTTCAACTTCAGCAGAAACAGCATTCAGATCCTGATCGTTGATAACTTCATCAGGGTTCTGATCGGATTGCGGTTTAGTTTCCATGTAGAATTCAAATGAATGATTAATAATGAGTTGACTACGTACTCCCCTGTAATCTTTTGATATATGGCCCTTTTCGGATCATGCAGCAAAACACCGTTTTTGATTGAAAAAGACGCGGAATAGCGGATACAGAGGTGGGATTGGTAACTGCTCTTTTTTCAGTTCTTTAGGTTCAAGATTGATTTTGGAATTGCAAAAGTAAGAATTAAATTTTGCAATTACAGCAAAACGCGGCCCATAACTTGAAAAATGGCGAAATGCAATCAGAAAGGCCTGTCGTTAAAAATCAGATAACCAAATTTAAAGAAAAAAGAGAAAGGCTTGTCTTCTCCGTAGTAGTAGTTCAGGTTTAAGCTTAATGGTCCTATCGGCGAATGATATACCAGGGCAGCAGTTCCTGTTGTGTATGCATATATCATGTTTGCCCTGACTGCTTTCCGGGTATAATAATCCTGCTCAATCGCCCGCAGGGGCAAAAAGATATAGGCTTCTGCCCTGAAATCAATGTTTTTCCTGAGTTCCACCACATTTTTAGTACCGGCAGCCAAAAACCGGTTTGCCCTGAATTGAGGCATAAAGCGCGTAAGTGCTTCCGGGAACGGCTGAAATGGCTTTGCAGCCAGTATGCTGGAAGTATAATTGCTGAAATAATTCTGTGAAGAAAAGAAACCCTGCATATAGAGCCCCAGGTGAATCGGGCTCCGGGAGTAAAAGAAATTCTCATACGATACATTCATTTGTATCCAGGTATGATTTTCTTCATATCGCATACGAAACGGAGAGGTACTGCCCGGAGTAAAAATTTCCCTCCCGTTAACAAATCTGAATTCAGCATTGAGCCTGGCTCCCCGGCTTGCATACTCTTTACGGTTCAAGGAGTTATACTCTATATGAAATCCCGGGGAGAAGAAGTTAAAGGCGGTCCGGTCGAGGGTATCAATTCTGGTATAAAAATTGGTTTGAAAATAATCATCCCGGTTATGGCCTGATGAAATATCAATTGACCCCATCCCCTTATCTGACAGCGGAATCCCGGCAGATAGGGTAAAAAAGTGTTCCCTCTCGATCAGATAAAACGGATCCTCATCCTCAAAAAAGTAGGTATTGGTCTTGAAATAGTTGAATTTATTAAATATATACCTGGCTTCCAGATAAAAAGGGGTCTCCCTGGCAAAGTCTATCCGGCCTTCAAACTTGCCCGAATTGTAAAATCTTCCGAAATAAGCGTTGGCCTTGGCCTGGTATGCCACCCGTGTCCAGTAATTGTACTGTAACTGCAAAAAAAGTTCATTTACTGCACTTGATGTAACGGCGCCTCCGATATTTGCAATCATCTGGTTCTCGCGTTGTACATCAAGGGATAGGTCAAACAGTCCGGATTCATCATCATAGATCAGCTGCGGATAAATATGCTCGATTTTATCTTCCGCAATCAACTTAAAATATTCAGGCTTAATAGATTCCAAAGGAACGCCTTCCGACCTTTCAACATCAGTCACCAGCGCATTTTTCCTGTTGCCCGCAGCACGAATTCCCAGCAATTTATTTACATAATCATACTGACCGCTCCTGAGCCCGGTCACTTTCAATTCACCGATCAGCAGCGGGGGCTTTTTGTTATTAAAATCAGTCCGTCTGGCATCAAACTGTTGCTGACTGACTTTGTCAACAAGAAACTTTCTGATCTCAGGAATCATCCTTTTAGTCATTACATAACCGGAATCAATAAAAGCATTGGTGTAACTGAAATCAATCACGTTCACTTCCGGAACATCAGGCCGGATTAAAACCCCGTTATCACAAATCACGGAATACTCCTGCTTTTGCATCAGCATATTCTGCAGCTGCGACAGCACATTATCATCTTTCGGATCAGCATAATTGGAAGCTACCTGGCTTCCGATAATAATATCCGGAAAAAACTCTTCATACATAACATCTGAAGGGAAATTATTGTACATCCCACCGTCAAAAAGCAGTTTTCCGTCAATACGTATCGGTCTGAAGTAAAACGGAAATGTCATTGACGCCCTGACGGCACTGGCAAGGTCTCCCCTTTTCAGCATAACCGCTTCAGCCCTTGCAACATCAGAAGCCATGCACCGGAAAGGGACCATCAGACTGTCAAAGTCATATCCTGCAGCTGCGCTTGCGGAAGAAAAGATCTCCAGAAAAGCAAAATCCATAAGAATGGGTGACACGATATTTGAGGGCAGAGAAGGGGAAATCAGGGAATCAATTTTAAACTTGAAATCCACCCACGAAGGATCCGGAGCAGATTCTTTGAAAAGATAACGATACTGTTCATCAATATTTCCGGAAATCCAACTTTTAAATTCATCAGAATGTAAGATTTCCTGCATTTCATCGGGTGAATATCCTGAAGCATAAAGGGCCCCGATAATGGCTCCCATAGAGGTCCCGGTCACATAATCTATAGAGATGCCTTCTTCTTCGAGCGCCCTGATGACTCCGATGTGTGCCACCCCCTTGGCTCCTCCGCCGCTAAGGACCAGTCCGACCTTCTGGGCATTACCCTCAAATCCGGTTATCAGCAAAAAAACAGTTGACAGCAAAAATGTGCGGAAAGAAGTCAGAGAATTCATGATCCGGGATTAAAGAAGAGCATATTAACACCTGATTACAACAAAAAACTTAAAACGACAGGATCAGTCTGAAGGATAAAGAATTTACACCTAACAAAATTCCATTATACATTTACTTCGCTATGTATAATTGACCCTTTCTGACGGCCTGGGTTCCGGAAGTCCTATAATCTATAAACCAATCGCTATTGGTTTATTAACGCTCCTCAAACGCTAATGTTACACTTACAGGCCTAAATTTTATCCAGGCCTTCCTTCAGGTCATCAATCAGGTCATCAACATCCTCAATACCAACAGAATACCTGACTAATCCATCAGAAATTCCGGCTTTGACCTTGGCATCGTGTGAGACTTTTGAGTGTGTCATGGAAGCCGGGTGCTGTATAAGTGTTTCCACGCCACCCAGCGATACAGCCAATATGGCTACCTTTACATTATTCATCAGTACTTTGCCTGCATCAAGTCCACCTTTCAGTTCAAAACTGATCATTGATCCGAAGCCGTGCATCTGGATTTTAGCAAGTTCATGCTGGGGGTGCGATTCCAACCCCGGATACTTCACCCATGCCACTTTGGGATGTGATTCCAGAAAACGGGCTATCGTCAAGGCGTTCTGTTGTGAGCGTTCAATTCTGATACCCAGGGTTTTCACTCCCCTGATAACCATGTAGGCCTGATGAGGATCCATATTACAGCCCATATTTACCATCATGCCCCGGAGCTTTTTTCCCAAAGCCTTGTCTTTGGTAATAATCATTCCCGCAACAATATCTGCATGACCGTTCAGAAACTTGGTCATGGAATGAAATACCGCATCGGCACCCAATTCAAGCGGCCGCTGAAGGTATGGACTACAAAAGGTATTATCTACTACCAGTAAGGCGTTATGTTCGTGCGCTATTTTGGCACATAATTGCAGATCGGTAATATCCATGGTAGGATTAGCCGGGGTTTCAACATACAGCAAACGGGTATTGGGTTTAAAAGCGGCAAGTATTTCATCCGGATTTGCCGTATTTACATAGGTTGATTCCACCCCGAAGCGTGCCCAGTGCTGTTCCATAACAACTCTTGACGGGCCATAGACTGCCGCGGAACTGATCATATGGTCACCCTGGCTCAACAAAGCCATATACAAAGTGTTTACCGCAGCCATACCTGAACTTGTGGCAATGCCTTCCGATCCGCCCTCCAGGTCAGCAACCAGGGTTTCCAACGCGTGAATGGTCGGATTTCCGATACGGGTATAGATATAGCCGTCATCTTCGCCCGAAAAGCATCGTGCTCCATGATCAGCATTTTCAAATATAAAAGTGGAGGTCTGATAGATCGGAACTGTGGCACTTCCCAACGGATTGTCAAATTCTCCGCCATGTATCATCCGTGAATTTAACCCGAGTTTACTTTTTTTCATATTTTCCTGATTAAAAGTTATTTAAAATTCCAAATCCTGATGATTTGAATGTAAAATCAAGGGATTACCGGGTGATGTTCCCGAATCATGGGTATGCTGCATACAGGGCAAACCAGGCTACGGCAGGGAATTCCCGCCTGATGTGAAACCTTCAACCCGCATCTGGAACACACGCAAAAACCTGTCTGATGAATCGCCGGTCTGGGAAGCATATCCGTAACTGACTCCCTGCCGATCTTTCTGATATCAGAAAGGTCACTACCCCTGCATACGGGGCAGACAACAGAACCACCTTTCCCTGAAGGGCTGAAGGCAGTATGGCAGTTATTGCACCTGAACCAATCTTCATCAAATAGAATATTGCCGCCTTCAATGGTCAGGGTAAGACCCTCAACAAGGGCTTTGGCAAGTTTTTGCCTCGCCAGGTCATATATCCTCGAAAAAGTCGGTCGCGACACCTCCATCCTGCCGGCGGCTTCCTGTTGAGGCAGTCCCTCGTAATCTGCAAGCCGCATGGCCTCAAATTCCTCATAAAGCAAGGATATTCCACCCGAAGAACCTGCTGAAGACCCAAAAGGCAGAAACCCTGAAATCAACGGAGGCCTGAAAACTTTCCGGCGGCGTTTTGGTCTGGGCATGTTAAAACGATTTCATTTATATAAACAAGAATAAACATTGTGTTTCACCGGCAAATTATTTAATCTTTTTAATTCCAAACGACAGGCTGTCAAAAATCGTTGTTTTCCGTGGTTTCTTGAATATCCCTTCATTGATGGCTTTTACATCCTCAATGGTATAGAATGCATTCGGATTAAACTGATTGATAATACCTACGACATTTTCAATATCCTTGCGCTTGATAATCGTAAATACAATATCAACCTTTCCCTTACTGCCCTCGGCATTTACCGATGTAACACCATAATTATTTTCCCTCAGATAACGGATCAGTTCACTGGTATCTTTGCGCGGAATAATCCTGATCAGCACATTTCCAAGTGAAAGTTTTTCTTCTATAACCATCCCGATATAATTACCCATGGCAAAGCCTCCTCCATAAGCAATATAACAGAGTACATTATCCAGATGCTTCATGATCTGACTGACGGCAATCAGCCAGATAATCACTTCAAAAAACCCAAGGAAAGGAGCCAGCAGTTTATGGCCTTTCGAAAGAAAAATCAATCTCATCGTGCCGATTGTCTGATCGCTGATACGTGCCAGGAATATCAGCAACGGCAGCACTACCCATGTAAACACCGGTGAATCGGCCTGGAATAAAAATGACAAATCCATAATTACAGGTTTATTTCTTTGCAAAGTTAAGTTAAAACATGCTGTTAGTTTATAAAACAGCTCTATTATCCAATTATCTGCAACAATCCCGGTCGCATGACAGGATATAAATCCGGATCAGGAAATTTTCAGCAAAAGTTGAGTATATTTGAATGAACCAATCACAATAACTTAAATATGGAAACAAATGAACAATACCCTGCCCCGGAAATTTCCGTAGGCGATTGGATGATTACCCTGCTTATTGCAGCAATTCCATTGGTTAATGTTATTATGCTGTTTGTCTGGGCCTTCGGAAGCGGTTATCATCCCAGCAAGGCAAACTGGGCTAAAGCAACGCTGATATGGGCGCTGATTTCTATTGTTATCATCGTCATCCTGACAATACTGTTCGGCGCTGTATTTTTCAGCTTTATGAATTCAGGGCCGGATTTCTATGAAAATCCGCAGTTCTGAAGGAACGCAAATACTGATCTTCCGGGGTTAAGACCACAGGCGTATGCTGAATTTCCGGCACTCTTTTTCATTTTCCGGTACGAACTCCGGAAAAAGCAAAAAGGGAACTTCCGGTCTTGTCCGGCTATTCCCTTTTCATAAAATCAATTTCTTATACTAAGCCTGTGCGGTAGGCCCTCCAAGAGAAAAAGGCATACTGGCATCGCTTTCCTTAATATTGCCATGAACGGCTTCATATTTGGCAATATTCTCACGTAAGGCGCCCATCAGCCGTTTCGCATGCTGAGGAGTCAGAATGATCCTTGATTTAACTTTTGCCTTGGGAACACCAGGCATCATTTTCACAAAATCAATGATAAACTCGGCATTGGAATGGGTAATGATGGCCAGGTTTGAATAGATTCCTTCAGCGGTTTCGTCACTCAGCTCAATGTTGATCTGGTTTTGTTTATTGTCGCTCATGGTTAAGTATTTAAACGATGAATAATACATTAAAAAAAGGGCGGCAGGCTATACGACCGGCCGCCCTGCTTGTAAGTCTGTTACAATCAGAATTCCTCGGCCTTTGAAGCCATCAGTTTCTCGTACTCATCTTTCGACCCGACGATCAGATCATCGTATTCACGAAGTCCGGTACCGGCAGGGATAAGATGTCCGACGATCACATTTTCCTTCAGACCAAGCAGTTCATCACTCTTGGCATTGATGGATGCCACCGTAAGTACTTTGGTCGTTTCCTGGAATGAAGCAGCTGATATAAAGCTCTTGGTCTGCAGTGAGGCACGGGTAATCCCCTGAAGTACCTGCTTAGCAGTAGCCGGCTGTGCATCACGGGCTTCAACCAGTTTTTTGTCACGGCGTTTGAGCAATGAGTTTTCATCCCTCAGTTTGCGCGCTGTGACGATTTGCCCCGGTTTCAGGGTTGTAGAATCGCCAGGATTAATGACAACCTTCTTGCCGAAGATCCAGTCATTTTCATCATGAAAATCTATCTTATTTACCAGCTCCCCTTCAAGGAATTTTGTATCGCCCGGATCGGCAACCTCAACCTTGCGCATCATCTGACGAACAATCACCTCATAATGCTTGTCGTTGATCTTTACACCCTGTAAGCGGTAAACCTCCTGGATTTCATTGACAATATATTCCTGAACTTTCATGGGGCCTTTGATTGCCAGAATATCGCTGGGGGTCATGGCACCTTCCGAAAGCGGAGTACCGGCTTTTACATAGTCATTTTCCTGAGCAAGAATCTGTTTCGAAGTCGGGATCAGATAACTTTTCTCTTCACCCGTCTTTGAAGTTATAATGACTTCGCGGTTACCACGTTTGAGTTTCTTACCGAAAGAAACCACCCCGTCGATTTCAGCCACGATAGCCGGATCAGAAGGATTACGCGCTTCGAACAACTCGGTTACCCTTGGCAGACCACCGGTGATGTCACCTGATTTTCCAACCGCACGCGGAATCTTGACAAGGATTTCACCGGCTTTGATCATACGGCCCTCTTCCACGATGATATGCGATCCGACCGGGATATCGTAAACCCTGAGGTCAGAGCCATCGCCTGAAACAATACGGATACTCGGATTTTTCGCTTTCTGTCTGGATTCAATGATTACTTTATCATGATATCCTGTCTGCTCGTCCGATTCCACCCTGTAGGTAGTCCCTTCCACGATATTGTCGAAAACAACTTTTCCCGGAACTTCCGAAAGAATAACGGCGTTGTAGGGATCCCAGTCGCTGATCAGGCTTCCTTTGGTTACATCATCACCCTGGCGGAAATAAAGGTTTGCTCCGTAAGGAATATGGGCCGAAGAAAGAATAATGCCCGTTTTCCTGTCAACAATACGCATTTCAGCTGAACGGCCGATAACAATATCATATTTCTTTCCTTCAGCGTTTTCGTATTCAACAAACCTGAGCTCATCAATCTCCAGAATTCCATCATACTTAGCCTCAATGCGCGAAGCAACGGAGATATTGGAAGCAGTACCCCCGACGTGGAAAGTACGAAGGGTCAGCTGGGTACCGGGCTCTCCGATCGACTGCGCGGCAATCACACCCACAGCCTCGCCTTTCTGTACCATTTTTCCTGAGGCCAGGTTACGTCCGTAGCATTTGGCACAAACGCCCTGTTTTGATTCACAGGTAAGTACCGAACGGATTTCAACAGCCTCAATCGGCGAATCTTCGATAATGCGGCAGATATCTTCGGTAAGTTCCTCTCCTGCTTCTACAATCAGCTCACCGGTTTGCGGATGATAAATATCATGCAGGGTTACACGGCCAAGAATCCGGTCGTAGAGGGTCTCCACAACTTCCTCGTTCTTTTTGAGGGCCGTAGTGGTCAGTCCGCGTAAGGTGCCGCAATCGGGCTCAGTTATAACCACATCCTGGGCCACATCAACCAGCCTTCGGGTAAGATAACCGGCATCAGCTGTCTTCAGCGCGGTATCGGCAAGACCCTTACGGGCACCGTGCGTAGAGATGAAATACTCAAGAACCGAAAGGCCTTCTTTAAAGTTAGAGAGAATCGGGTTTTCGATAATCTCACCACCTGTAGCACCTGATTTCTGAGGCTTGGCCATAAGACCCCTCATCCCTGAAAGCTGACGGATCTGTTCTTTCGATCCACGCGCTCCCGAATCCAGCATCATATAAACCGGATTGAAACCCTGTTTGTCCTTTGCCAGATTCTCCATCAGGGTGTAAGTAAGCCGTGAGTTGGTATGTGTCCAGATATCGATAATCTGGTTATAGCGTTCATTATTGGTAATGAAACCCATGTTGTAGTTGCCCACAACTTCTTCCACCTCTTCATTGGCCTGGCTGACCAGTTCTTCCTTAACTTCCGGCACGATTACATCGCTCAGGGTAAAGGAAAGTCCGCCCTTGAAAGCCATAGTATATCCGAGGTTCTTGATATCATCGAGGAACTGGGATGTTTTGGCTGTTCCGGTCTTCTTCAGCACATCACCGATGATGTCGCGGAGCGCTTTTTTAGTCAGCAACTGGTTGATATACCCGTATTCCTGCGGCACAACCTGGTTGAACAATACGCGTCCAACAGTCGTTTCAATCAGTTTCTCAACGGCAACACCCTTCTCGTTTTCAGTGATCCTGACTTTAATGTAGGCATGAAGATCAACCACGCGCTCATTATAGGCAATGATCACTTCTTCAGGAGAATAAAAACTCATTCCCTCTCCCTTTACCGGATTCTCAGGAATTGATTTCCTTCCTTTGGTCATGTAATACAACCCGAGAACCATGTCCTGCGAAGGAACGGTGATCGGCGCACCATTGGCGGGATTCAGAATATTATGAGAGGCGAGCATCAGAAGCTGGGCTTCCAGTACTGCCGCATTTCCCAGCGGTACATGGACAGCCATCTGGTCACCGTCGAAGTCGGCGTTGAAAGCGGTACATACAAGGGGATGCAACTGTATGGCCTTCCCTTCGATCAGTTTAGGCTGAAATGCCTGGATACCCAGACGGTGAAGTGTCGGAGCACGGTTCAGCATTACAGGATGGCCCTTCAGGATATTTTCAAGGATATCCCATACTACCGGGTCCTTTCGGTCAACTATTTTCTTGGCCGATTTCACCGTCTTTACAATGCCTCTTTCAAGCATCTTCCTGATAATGAACGGCTTGAATAACTCAGAGGCCATATCCTTTGGCAGTCCGCACTCATTAAGTTTCAGCTCAGGTCCTACAACGATTACCGAACGGCCGGAGTAGTCAACACGTTTACCAAGGAGGTTCTGACGGAAACGGCCCTGTTTTCCTTTAAGGCTGTCGCTGAGTGATTTAAGGGCACGATTTGACTCGGTCTTTACCGAATTGGCTTTACGTGAATTATCAAACAAGGAATCAACGGCTTCCTGAAGCATACGCTTTTCATTGCGCATAATCACATCCGGTGCCTTGATCTCTATCAGTCTTTTAAGCCGGTTGTTGCGGATAATAACCCTGCGGTACAGGTCGTTCAGGTCACTGGTTGCGAATCGTCCGCCATCCAGGGGCACCAACGGGCGCAGTTCCGGAGGTATAACAGGAACCACTTTAACAATCATCCATTCCGGACGGTTTTCAATCCGTGACTGGGCATCACGGAAAGCTTCGAACACCTGCAGGCGTTTCAGCGCGTCAGCCTTTCTCTGCTGTGAAGTCTCATTGTTGGCCTTGTGCCTGAGTTCATAGGATTCGAAGTCAAGATCGAGATTTTTCAGCAGCTCAAATAAAGCCTCTGCCCCCATCTTTGCAACGAATTTATTGGGGTCGCTGTCATCAAGATACTGGTTTTCCTTCGGGAGTGAATCAAGCACTTCGAAATACTGCTCTTCAGTAAGCAGGGCAAGCTTTTCGACTTTAACATCCTCCTTGAGCATCACCCCATCCATAATTCCCGGCTGAACAACAACATACCGCTCATAATAGATGATGGAATCAAGCCTTTTGGTATTCAGGTTAAGCAATGCGCCAATTTTGTTAGGTAATGACCTGAAAAACCAGATATGTGCGACCGGTACGACGAGCTGAATGTGACCCATGCGTTCGCGGCGTACTTTCTTTTCTGTAACTTCAACGCCGCAGCGATCGCAAACGATCCCCTTGTAGCGTATCCTTTTATATTTTCCGCAATGACATTCCCAATCCTTTACCGGGCCAAAAATCCTTTCGCAGAATAAACCATCGCGTTCGGGTTTATAGGTGCGGTAGTTAATTGTTTCGGGCTTCAGCACTTCACCGCTCGAGCGTTCGAGGATCATTTCCGGTGAAGCCAGGCTGATGGTAATCTTGGAAAAATTGCTGGAAATGGTGCTGTCTTTTCTGAAAGCCATATGCTGTTTAATAAGGTATGAAAGAGTAAAAAACAAACAAGCGGTAAATGTCTGCCATTTTGCGTATCAGGCAAAACGGCAGGCACTTCCGTAAAATATTAATCGAAAGAGATGTTAAGTCCAAGACCTCTTAGCTCATGCACAAGAACATTAAACGATTCCGGTATACCCGGTATCGGCATATTATCGCCTTTAACAAGCGCTTCATAAGCTTTGGCCCTGCCCATTACATCATCTGATTTCACAGTAAGGATTTCCTGAAGAATGTGCGATGCACCGAATGCTTCAAGAGCCCAGACTTCCATTTCTCCGAACCGCTGACCTCCGAACTGAGCTTTACCTCCAAGGGGTTGCTGCGTAATGAGGGAGTAAGGTCCGATAGAACGGGCGTGCATCTTGTCGTCCACCATGTGGTGAAGCTTAAGCATATATATGTAACCTACTGTCGCCGGCTGGTGGAAACGTTCACCGGTACCTCCGTCGTAAAGGTAAACCCTGCCGTTCTCCGGAAGCCCGGCCTGACGCATATATTCGTTGATCTGCTCATCGGTGGCACCGTCAAAAATAGGCGTGGAAAAATGCAATCCCAGCTTTTTACCGGCCCAACCCAGTACGGTTTCATAAATCTGTCCAAGGTTCATACGTGATGGTACACCCAACGGATTCAGTACAATATCCACAGGTGTTCCGTCAGGAAGGAAAGGCATGTCCTCTTCGCGAACGATACGGGCAACAATACCTTTGTTTCCGTGGCGTCCTGCCATTTTATCGCCCACTTTCAGTTTGCGTTTCTTGGCAACATAAACCTTGGCCATCTGTACAATTCCGTTTGGCAGGTCATCTCCAACCGTAGCAACAAACTTCCTGCGGTTATATACGCCAAGAATCTCCTTGTACTTGATAATATAATTGTTGATAAGCTTTTTAACCAGCTCGTTCACATCCTTATCGGTTGTCCACTTGCCCGGATTAACACTCAGGTAATCAATACCCATCAGCATTTTTTGGGTAAATTTGATCTTCTTGGGTACGATCTCTTCTTTGAAGTTGTTGTAGACGCCCTGGGAAGTCTTACCTGAAACCAGTACTGTAAGCTTATCAACGAGCTTGGTTTTCAGTTCCTGTGAATTCTTTGCAAATTCATCATCAAGCACCTTCACCATGTCTTTTTCCTTGGCTTTCACTTTACGGTCCTTGATCATGCGCGAGAAGAGCTTCTTATCAACGACCACACCCTTCATTGATGGTGGCGCCTTGAGCGAGGCATCCTTCACATCGCCGGCCTTGTCGCCGAAGATTGCCCTGAGAAGTTTTTCCTCCGGTGTGGGATCGCTCTCGCCTTTTGGCGTGATCTTACCGATAAGGATATCGCCTTCGTTGACCTCGGCTCCGATGCGGATCAATCCGTTTTCGTCAAGGTCCTTGGTGGCTTCGGTGCTTACATTCGGAATGTCATTGGTCAGTTCCTCAACACCACGTTTGGTGTCACGCACTTCCAGTACAAATTCCTCGATATGGATAGAGGTGAAAATATCCTCTTTGACAACTTTTTCAGAAATTACGATCGCATCCTCAAAGTTATAACCCTTCCAGGGCATGAAAGCCACCATCAGGTTGCGTCCGAGTGCAAGATCACCCTTGCTGGTAGCGTATCCTTCGCAAAGAACCTGTCCTTTTTTTACCCGGTCGCCTTTGCGCACCACCGGGCGAAGGTTCATACAGGTATTCTGATTGGTTCTTGAGAACTTGGTAAGCTTGTAATGTTTTACATCATCATCAAAACTTACAAGTTTCTCTTCCTCAAGCCTGGTATGACGGATAACTATTTCTGTCGCATCAACAAATTCGACCAGTCCGTCACTTTCAGCATTGACGAGTACACGGGAATCGAAGGCCACATTGCGCTCAATACCTGTACCTACAATCGGGGCTTCAGGGTTAAGCAGCGGAACTGCCTGACGCATCATGTTTGAACCCATCAATGCTCGGTTAGCATCGTCATGTTCAAGGAACGGAATCAGCGAAGCTGCAATGGAAGCAATCTGATTGGGAGCGATATCAATAAGGTCAACATTCTCCTTTTCAACGATAGGATAATCGGCCAGGTAACGCACTTTGATACGCTCGTTTTCGAAATTTCCGGCATCATCAAAAGGTGTGGTAGCCTGTGCAATAACTTTGTTTTCTTCTTCTTCTGCGCTAAGATAAACCGGATCCTCGTTCACGGCTACTTTACCGTTTACAACACGCTTATACGGTGTTTCAATAAATCCGAGCCTGTTGATTTTAGCATAAACACAGAGTGAAGAAATCAGACCAATATTCGGGCCTTCCGGTGTTTCAATGGTACACAGGCGACCGTAATGGGTATAATGTACGTCACGAACCTCGAAACCTGCACGCTCACGCGACAGACCTCCGGGTCCCAGCGCGGAAACCCTGCGCTTGTGGGTGAGTTCTGCCAGGGGATTGGTTTGGTCCATGAACTGCGACAACTGATTCGTTCCGAAGAACGAGTTGATCACCGAAGAAAGGGTTTTCGCATTGATAAGATCAGTTGGCGTAAACACTTCATTGTCGCGAACGTTCATCCGTTCACGGATGGTACGCGCCATACGGGCAAGTCCAACACCGAACTGGTTGTAGAGCTGCTCGCCAACAGTACGGATTCTTCGGTTACTCAGATGGTCGATGTCATCTACCTCTGTGCGGAGGTTGATAAGGCCAATGAGGTACTTTATAATGGAGATGATATCCTCTTTGGTAAGTACCTTGGTTTCAATGGGAATATCGAGATTCAGTTTCTTGTTTATTCTGTAACGTCCAACATCTCCGAGATCGTAACGTTTATCGGAGAAGAAGAGCTTTTCAATAATACCCCTTGCCGTTTCCTCATCAGGAGGTTCGGCATTACGGAGTTGCCTGTAAATAAACTCCACTGCTTCCTTTTCGGAATTGGCGGTATCCTTTTGCAGGGTATTGAATATAATCGAATAGTCAATATTATCGGGATCTTCGCGATGGAGCAACACGGTTTTTGCCCCGGATTCTACGATAAGATCAATGTGATGGTTTTCAATCACGGTCTCGCGGTCGATGATGACCTCGGTACGCTCGATTGAAACAACCTCTCCGGTGTCCTCGTCCACAAAATCTTCGATCCAGTTTTTAAGGACCCTGGCAGCCAGACGGGAACCGACAACTTTTTTCAGACCTGCTTTGGACACCTTAACTTCTTCAGCAAGGTTGAAGATTTCGAGGATGTCTTTATCAGTTTCGTAGCCAATAGCCCTGAGCAACGTGGTTACCGGCAATTTCTTCTTCCGGTCGATGTAAGCATACATCACGTTGTTGATGTCGGTGGTAAATTCCATCCACGATCCCTTGAAAGGGATAATCCGGGCCGAGAAAAGCTGCGATCCATTGGCGTGGTAGCTGGTTCCGAAGAATACGCCGGGTGAACGGTGCAACTGCGATACAACAACCCTTTCGGCACCATTGATCACAAAAGTACCTTTAGGGGTCATGTAAGGAATCATTCCAAGATAAACATCCTGGATGATCGTCTCAAAATCTTCGTGCTCCGGATCGGTACAATAAAGTTTCAGCTTGGCCTTCAGTGGGATACTATAGGTCAATCCCCTTTCAATACATTCTTCTATTGAATAGCGGGGCGGATCAATGAAATAATCCAGGAACTCAAGCACGAAATTGTTCCTGGCGTCAGTGATCGGGAAATTTTCTGCAAATACCTTATACAAGCCTTCCGAAGCCCTGTTTTCGGGGTTGGTTTCCAATTGGAAAAAATCCTGAAATGACTTGATCTGGATATCAAGGAAATCAGGATATTCGGCTTGAACCTTTGAGGTTGCAAAACTAATTCTATCAATTTTTTTTGAAGCCAAGGTGGTAAAATTTAAAGTAAGAACTCTTAATAATTTAAACAATTAATCCCGATCATCATAATCGGGAAACAGCAGACTCTGAACCTACGCATACGCATAGGAACAGAATCTGCATGTATAATTGCAAAATAATCCCATCTACTTATTTTACTTCAACCTCTGCACCAGCTTCTTCAAGTTGTTTTTTCAGTGCTTCAGCTTCATCCTTGGTAACGCCTTCTTTGATTGCTTTGGGAGCAGCGTCAACCAGTTCTTTAGCTTCTTTCAGTCCAAGGCTGGTGAGTTCTTTTACAAGCTTGACAACAGCAAGTTTAGCCTGTCCGGCTGCCTTCAGAATTACGTCGAATTGGGTTTTCTCTTCAACTGCAGCGGCTTCTCCTGCCCCTGCGCCGCCAGCCATCATTACGGGAGCTGCTGCTGCGGGCTCAATGCCATATTCATCTTTGAGAATCTGGGCTAATTCGTTAACTTCCTTAACAGTCAGGTTAACCAATTGTTCTGCGAAAGCTTTTAAGTCTGCCATTTTATTGTTGTTTTAATTGTTTTACAATGAAAAGTGATTTGTTTTTTCGGGGCTTCCTAATGAAGCAATTGTATATTACCGCTCAGAGAGGGTTTTCAGAACTCCGCTCAATTTATGACCACCTGACTGAAGTGCTGAAACCACATTGATTGCAGGTGACTTGAGAGCCAGGATGATATCGGCGATAAGTTCATTTTTGGATTTGATGTTGACGAGCATATCAAGGCTTTGATCGCCCATAAACGACATTTCTTCTACATAAGCACCCTTAAGTATAGGCTTGTCGCTTGATTTGCGGAACTCCTTGATCAACTTGGCCGGTCCATTGTTTACTTCCGATAACATGATGGAAGTAGCACCCTTGAGTGCACCGTAAAGCGGGGAGAAATCCTTTCCGGAGCGCTCCATTGCTTTACGCAACAATGTATTTTTTACAACGATCAACTTGACGTCCTTCTTGAAGCATAACCTTCTCAACTTACTGGTAACTTCAACATTGAGGTTGGAGATATCAGTAATATAAATGTTATTGCTGTTACTCAGCTGCTCGGTCAGGGTGTCAATAAGTTGACTCTTTTCTTCTTTTCTCATGATTTTCTTTCGGTTTACGAGGAAAGTTCAACAGATTAACTTACACGGTGATTGATTTCTGATCAACACGGATACCCGGGCCCATGGTACTTGACATGAATAATGATTTCATGTAAGTGCCTTTAGCAGCAGAAGGTTTCAGTTTCACGATGGTGTGAAGCAATTCCTTCGCATTTTCGAGTAATTGCATCTCATCAAAAGAGGCCTTACCGATAGCTGCGTGAATGATTCCGAATTTGTCAACTTTAAAATCAATTTTACCTGCTTTAGCTTCCTGAACGGCTTTTCCCACTTCCATGGTAACTGTTCCGGTTTTCGGGTTTGGCATAAGTCCACGGGGACCCAGTATTTTACCGAGTGCACCAACCTTGGGCATTACGCTGGGCATGGTGATGATCACATCCACGTCGGTCCAACCCTCTTTGATTTTCTGGATATACTCATCCAGCCCATAAAAATCAGCACCGGCAGCTTTGGCTTCATCTTCCTTATCCGGGGTGCACAATACCAATACCCTTACAGTTTTACCGGTACCGTGAGGCAGCATTACAGTACCCCTGACCATCTGATTGGCCTTGCGGGGATCAACACCCAGTCTGACGTCAATGTCAACTGAACTGTCGAACTTCGTACTGGAAGTCTGCTTAACGATTTTTATGGCATCATTCAGGGAGTAGGTCGCGCTCTTATCGAACTTAGCCAGAGCCTCTTTCCTTTTTTTTGTCAATTTAGCCATTTCGCGCCTTTGTTATGAATTGTTTAAACGTTCGTAATTCGTACCTATGGTAGAATTACTTGATCAGTCATTAGCAAAAGGCGGGTTACCGGTTACGGTAATTCCCATACTTCTTGCTGTTCCGGCAACCATCCGCATCGCAGATTCAATAGTAAAGGCGTTCAGGTCGGCCATTTTGATTTCAGCAATAGCTTGAACCTGATCCCATGAAACAGAACCCACCTTTTTACGGTTAGGTTCAGCGGATCCGCTTTTCAGTTTGGTTGCTTCTAACAACTGCACTGCAACCGGCGGGGTTTTGATGATAAAATCAAAAGACTTGTCCTTATATACGGTGATAATTACCGGAAGAACCTTGCCAGCCTGATCCTGGGTACGCGCATTGAACTGCTTGCAGAACTCCATTATGTTCACACCCTTAGAACCCAATGCAGGTCCTACTGGTGGGGAAGGATTGGCTGCTCCACCTTTTATCTGCAGTTTGATTAAACCGCTTACTTCTTTTGCCATTTGTGTAAACTTAGTGAGTGAATTGACTACACTTTCCCGTTCGTCAATCTTTCTCTACCTGCATAAAGCCGAGCTCAAGCGGAGTTTTGCGGCCAAAAATCTTGACCATTACTTTCAACTTTTTCTTCTCTTCGTTTATCTCTTCGATAATACCCGTGAAGCTGTTGAAAGGTCCGTCGATTACGGTTACGGTTTCGCCGACGATAAACGGAACACTGACTTCTTCGCCCTGTTCGGTTAATTCATCGACTTTACCCAGTATGCGATTAACTTCAGCAGGCCGGAGGGGAACGGGTTCACCTTTTGACCCAAGGAAGCCTAAAACTCCGGGCACATTTTTAATGATGTGCGGAATTTCACCAGTTAAAATCGCTTCAATCAGCACATATCCCGGAAGATAATTCCGTTCTTTGCTGACTTTCTTACCTTTACGTACCTGATAAACTTTTTCTGTAGGGATAAGAACCTGCGTAATAAAGTCACTTAAACCAAGGCGATTGATTTCACTTTCAAGGTATTGCTTTACCTTTTTCTCATTCCCGCTTATGGCCCGGATGACGTACCACTTTTTAACTTGTTCACCCATACAGAATGACGTAATTGATAAGATTGAATATCAAATAACTGATATTGTAAAGTAGAAGAAAGAGGTTAACTAACTAAAACAGCAGGTAGAACTGTTTCAGGATAGTTTGGAAAGACATATCCATCAAATAAACGACTAACGCGATTATAAGGGAAGCGATGGATACTACTACTGCACTGTTCTGGAGCTCACTCCAGCTGGGCCAGGAAGTTTTGTGCACCAACTCATCGTAACTTTCGTTGATGTATTCCTGAATCTTTGTCTTTGCCATTTAACCAGTATTATTTTTGCACGGGTGGAGAGACTCGAACTCCCAACCAACGGTTTTGGAGACCGCTACTCTACCAATTGAGCTACACCCGTTTGAGTAAATTTCCTCTCAGAGATTTATCTCCGCCAATTGTATTTATTTAATATGGCAGAGATAAAGGCACTCCGCAGCCGGAATACCTTTATCTCAGATTTAGCTTGTTAGTCAAGAATTTCAGTTACCTGACCTGCACCTACGGTGCGTCCGCCTTCACGGATCGCAAAACGCAGGTTCTTAGCCATAGCGATAGGAGCGATCAGCTTAACGATAACAGAAAGGTTGTCACCAGGCATAACCATTTCAACTCCTTCGGGAAGATGAACTTCTCCGGTAACGTCGGTAGTCCTGAAGTAGAACTGGGGACGGTACTTGTTGTGGAAAGGAGTGTGACGACCACCTTCTTCTTTCTTCAGGATATAAACCTCACCCTTGAATTCCTTATGAGGAGTGATTGAACCGGGTTTTGCAATAACCATACCACGGCGGATCTCGTCTTTGTCAATACCACGGAGGAGCAGACCTGCGTTGTCTCCGGCTTCCCCTGTATCGAGGATCTTACGGAACATTTCAACTCCGGTAACAACTGATTTCAGTTTGTCTGCATCGAGACCGATAATTTCGACGGGGTCACCTGTGTGGATAACGCCGGTTTCAATACGACCTGTAGCAACGGTACCACGGCCGGTGATGGAGAATACGTCCTCGATAGGCATGAGGAAAGGCTTGTCAACATCACGCGGAGGCAGCGGAATCCATGTATCAACGGCTTCCATCAGTTCCATTACTTTTTCAACCCATTTGGGCTCCTTGTTCAATCCGCCGAGTGCTGAACCACGGATAACCGGTGTATTATCACCATCAAAACCGTAGAAAGTAAGCAGGTCGCGAATTTCCATCTCAACGAGATCAAGAAGTTCAGGGTCGTCAACAAGGTCAACCTTGTTCATGAAAACAACCAGACGGGGAACACCTACCTGACGGGCGAGCAGGATGTGCTCACGGGTCTGGGGCATAGGGCCGTCAGTTGCGGCAACCACCAGGATAGCGCCATCCATCTGGGCAGCACCGGTAACCATGTTCTTTACGTAGTCGGCGTGTCCGGGACAGTCAACATGCGCATAGTGGCGGTTTGCGGTCTGATACTCAATGTGGGCAGTATTAATAGTAATACCCCTTTCTTTTTCTTCCGGAGCATTGTCAATTGAATCGAATGACCGGTATTCCGATAACCCGGCATCAGCAAGGATGAGGGTAATAGCAGCGGTTAAGGTAGTTTTACCGTGGTCAACGTGACCGATGGTACCAACATTAACGTGCGGTTTGGAACGATCGAATTTTTCTTTTGCCATATTAAATAATTGTTGTGTTAATTTTTGTAATTATTAAAAACTTACCATCAGTTAAATAATTCAGAGCCAATGACGAGAGTTGAACTCGTGACCCCTTCCTTACCAAGGAAGTGCTCTACCACTGAGCTACATCGGCTTTAACGCCGGATTGCATATTCAATACAATCCGACAGTTTTAATCATTGAGCGGAAGACGGGGCTCGAACCCGCCACCTATAGCTTGGAAGGCTATCGCTCTACCAAATGAGCTACTTCCGCTGATATACATCCTGATCAAATCAGGAATGTTAACAATAATGTGGGGAGAGGAGGATTCGAACCTCCGAAGGCTTAGCCAACAGATTTACAGTCTGCCCCATTTGACCGCTCTGGTATCTCCCCAATTATATTCAATATCTAAAGAACTGAGCCGATGGAGGGATTCGAACCCCCGACCAGCTGATTACAAATCAGCTGCTCTGGCCAACTGAGCTACATCGGCATGATGTCAATGAAAAGACAAGACTTCTGCTTGTGCTCTGATATCCCTTCAGGCATTTAAAAGATAACTTTTTATTACAAATCCTTTGAATGCTGCGGCTTTCGATGAACTTATACAGGCTTTTAAAAAAAAGCAGTCCTTCTTTTCAAAAAGGACTGCAAAAATAGGAACTATTTTGACACGAACAAATACTTTGCGATTTTTTTTCGTCTAAGCTTCAAAATTATTTTTGAAATTTACCTTTATGCTTATCCAGTTGCTTGCGCAATGCATCCACTGCTGTATCCGTCGCTTCCTCAAAGGTTTTACTTTGCTTCTTGGCAAACAGATCGTTACCCTTGATCTGCAACCTGATTTCAGCTATTTTGTTTTCGGGGGTTTCCACATTACCAAGCTTAAGGATTACCTCACTTCCGATGATTCCGTCATAAACGCCTGAAAGTTTTTCTACCTTATCGTTAATAAATTCCTCAAGCTTTTTATCAGCTTTAAATTTGACGGCATTGATACTTACCTTCATGATAACCTCCTTTTTTTTATGCCCTTGGATGGGCGAGTTTGTATATAGATTTGAGTTTTTCAATGCTTATATGCGTGTAGACCTGAGTTGCCGCCAGGCTCGAATGGCCAAGCAATTCCTTTATGGCGTTGAGGTCAGCACCTTCATTAAGCATGTGGGTCGCAAAAGTATGCCTGAGCACATGAGGACTTCGGCGCCCTTTCACACCTGCGGCTCCCAGCGCTCTGCTCACTTTCCTGTAGATAAACACCGGATAAGCCTTTTTTCCCTGATCAGTCACAATTATTTCTGAAACACCGGTACCAGCAACACCTGATCTTAAATCTAGATATTCATCAATCAGGCCGATCAGCGCAGGAGTTACCGGTATTATCCGCTGCTTGTTACGCTTTCCGGTGACCTTGATCGTTGCTGCAGCATGATCCAGATCATTGATTCTCAGATTAATCAGCTCCGAAAGCCTTAACCCTGTACAATAAAGTATTTCAACGATCAACATATCACGGCATTCATGGAAAGAAACCTGTTCATTTCTTTCATTCAGCACTGCTGCCATCTCATTCCTGGACACAAAAACAGGCAACCTCGAAGGCATTCCCAGCGAAGTTGCCCTGAGCAGGGGATTCTCGCTGATGAACCCTTCCTTAAGCAGATAACGAAAATAAACCTTGAGGGATGACAACTTACGGTTGATGCTGCGTGCAGAAAGTCCTGAATCAACAAGTGAGGCAAGCCATGAGCGGACAATGGGGTAAGTAACCTGTGCGTCGTCGGTCAGATTATAGGAATTGTCACAATATTCCTGAAACTGAAGCAGGTCGGTTTTGTATGCATTCAGTGTATGCAGCGAATAGCGTTTAACGAGTAGTAAATAGTCGTAGAATGAATCTCTTATCATGAACAAAAAAAGAAGAAAACTTTGTTTCCTTAATTACAACGTCTAAAATAAGACATTATTACCGGAAATCAAAATTTTCTTCCTTAAATCGCACTTAAATAAGGCGGCCTACTGATCCTGTGCCTGCTGAAGCTGCTGCACGTAGATTGCGTGCAGGCGCTGCTCGCGATTTTTAACTGAAGGCTTGGTAAATTTCTGCCTTTCACGCAGTTCTTTAACAACACCGGTTTTTTCAAACTTTCTCTTCAGTTTCTTTAAGGCCCTGTCAATGTTTTCGCCTTCTTTAACGGGTACGATAATCATGCGAATACGCTCTCTTTCTGTTAATGGTGAAAAAATAATTTCTTAAAAGGGGTGCAAAAATAGAACTATTCTCCGAATAATCAAAATTATAACTCACATTTTTTCAGAGATTTTCTTTCAGATAGTCCTCAATCAGGGTAAAAAGGTGCATACGGGTATTGCCTCCGTAAATTCCGTGATTTCGGTTGGTGTACAGCATCATATCAAACTGTTTGCCCTCCTGCACCAGCCTTTCAGCAAATTCCATCGTATTCTGCACATGTACATTGTCATCGGCAGTACCATGCACCAACAATAGCTTACCCTGCAGGTCGCCGGCAAAGAAAAGCGGTGAATTCTGATCATAGCCTTCGGGATTTTCCTGTGGTTTACGCATAAACCTTTCAGTGTAAATATTGTCGTAATAGCGCCAGTTGGTTACAGGTGCCACGGCTATGCCTACCCTGAATGCCCCGTTGCCTTTCACCATGCATGATGAAGAGATAAACCCGCCGTAGCTCCATCCCCAGATGCCGATCCTTGAACCGTCAACGTACGGCAGTGTAGCGGCATAGTTTGCTGCTGCAATCTGGTCGAGGGTTTCATATTTTCCCAGCTGCAAATAGGTAACTTTCCTGAAATCCTCACCCCTGGCGCCTGTTCCACGCGGATCCACGCACATCACAATATACCCCTGCTGGGCAATATACTCATCGAAACCCAATGACCAGCGGTCAATAACCTCCTGCGAGTTCGGTCCGCTGTATTGATTCATCAGCACAGGATATTTCACGGTGCTGTCGAATTGCGGCGGATAAATTACCCAGCCATTCAGCGTGATATCATCAGGCGTGGTAAAACTGAAAAACTTCCTGAGAGTCGGTTTGTATTCTTCCAGCTTTGTCCTGAGTGCCATGTTATCCTCCAACACCCTGATCTGCTTTCCGCCTGCCTCATGCAGGGTATAGACGGGAGGCGTTGTTACCGATGAATAAGTATTGATGAAATACCTGAAGGTAGCACTGAATGCACCGCTATTGGTTCCGGTCAGGGCTGTAAGCCGGTTGGTTTTCTTTCCGTCGAGTCTTACTGAATAGATCTCGCGCTGCAAGGGTGAAACAGCGGCAGCCTGGTAATAAAACAGTTTTTTCAGAGGATCGTATCCGTAAAATTCGGTTACATCAAAGTTTCCTTTGGTCAGTTGTCGTACCATGACCCCTTCCGTTGTAAAAAGATAAAGATGCGACCATCCGTCATGTTCGCTGGTAATTACAAAGTGTTTGCCATCAGGCAGAAAACGCAGATTGTCAAAATTCCCTTCATCAATATATCTTTCATTCTCCTCTGCATACATGACTGATGAAGCGCCATTCAATGCATTGACCTTTAATATTTCCAGCTTGTTCTGAAGTCTGTTAAGCCTCAGCACAGCCAGAACAGACGGATCTGTGGTGAACTTTATACGCGGGATATACTGATCGGTCTCCGTCCCGGTATTTACCCTGAGGGTGTTCCCGCTTTCAAGGTTGTAGACCAGTACACTTACCTTCGAGTTATCCTCCCCTGCCTTAGGATACTTGAATTGACTGTTTGCAGGATACAGGGCATTTTCATCAAGCGAAGGCTTCTGGCCCTGAAACATGGTCATGTTAAACATTTTCACATTCCGCTCATCAAACTTCACATAGGCCAGCCGTTTGCTGTCGGGCGACCAGTCAAAAGCCTTGTTAAATTCAAACTCTTCCTCATAAACCCAGTCCGGGGCCCCGTTGATGATTTCATTGAATTTTCCGTCGGTGGTTATTTGCTTCTCTTCCCCGGTTGCAATATCTGTGATGAAAATATTATTGTCGCGTACAAACGCAACCTTTGTGCCATCGGGTGAGAAAGTAGCCAATTGCTGTTTTCCCTTGCGGGACAATGGCGAAAACGTCTCAGTTGCAATATTAAAAATATAATAATCTGCTTTGAATGACCTCCGGTATAGCGGTTCGTAATCGGACTGTATCAGTATTTCTTTCTCATCGGCACTGAATTCATAATCCACGATCATTTTAATTCCGGAATCTTCGAAACTGTTGAGGTCGAGGATACCGGAAACAACCTCTCCGGTTTTATAGCTTGATTTCACCAGTTTACGGTTATTCTCAGTCAGGGTAGTATAATGCATTCCATCATTCATTGATCTGATTCCCTGCACGGAAGATGCAGCGAAAATCCGCTTTTTCATCAGATCTTCCAGGGTGAAAGCCTTTTGGCCGGTCTGAGCCGGGAGCTGAACCGGAGCCAACACGAACAGGGCAAAAAACCAGATGGTAAAAAGTAACTTTTTCATAATCAGCAGTATTTATGTTTGAATCCCATCCACTGTTGTTAACATGCAAAGCGTGGAATATAACAGGATTGAAACGCCAAAGGTAACCAGCCTGCCTGACATGGAGAAATGCTGTCCTCAAAAAAAGCTGCTGGATGGTTAAAATCTTTGGATTTCTGCATGAAAGTTGTCTTATTATATCCTGGCCGGGAAATCAGGAGAAAGCCGGCAATGGTGCAGATCCGCGAAAGCATCACAAACCGGCCTGCACCCTGGAAAATGCGGTCCGGACCTTAGAAATGCGCAAAAAACTCCTGTTAGAAAAGAAAAATTTCAGCAAATGGATTGGTATCAGTAAAATTTATTAATTTTGCACCCCTCCGGGATGTTAGCTCAGTTGGTTCAGAGCATCGCCTTGACAGGGCGGGGGTCACTGGTTCGAGTCCAGTACATCCCACAGAAAAGACCGCACATTTATCATGGCGGTCTTTTTTCATATAATCAAACAGGCCTCCTGAAAATCCGGAGGCCTGCCTGAACTCAAATTATAACCACATTGCTAGTGAGCCCGGATAATCCGTTGGACCCTGATGGCTGTCGGGGTTCGGATTACACAAATCAACATAGCAAAGCTTTCATTCCTGCTGACATTGTAGACTTCGGTGCGTTCCTGCCCTGCTTCCATATTACCTTCGAAGAGGGTTTTTACCAGATTTCCCTGCATGTCGTAAAGCTGGGCCTGAACCCTGCTGTCTTTATCCACACTGAAGGATACCTCGGTAAATGAACGGAAAGGATTGGGTGCAACCTTTAATTCAATGCCCACAGGCAATTCGTTCCCCAGCGGAAGTACCAGGGAGGACTTGGGCTTGGGAATGAAGAAGATGAAACGGCAATCCTCAAATGCCTGGTTAATCACCTGCACGGCATCCCTGATATCGCTGAGGGTGGGTCCAAGGTTCGGAGGAGGTGCAACACCACCCAGTGCCGAATTGGCCAGTTCATAAACATCCTGAATGGTCGGATTAATACCGAGATAGAGGTATACCGAATAAGGAATGACGAAATGTAATGAATCGTCCAGCGGGTAACTGCCATTGGAAGTACCGCCGCCACAGGCCGACGAAGCCCGGGTGTAGAATTCGGGACTTGTAAGCACAACATCGGCCAGACCGGGCGACAGTCGCATATTCAACTCAAGGGCAATCATCTGCGAAAGCAGCGTATTGTATAGCTTGCCATCATTGTTGAGCAGATAGCCAAAGTTTCCACAGCCCCAGTTGCCGGTCAGTTTATTGGCAAACCCTTCACCCGGTAATATATCCATAATACACTGGGCGCCGCCGTCCACCGGCACACTGAAGGTGCGGCCATTGGCAGGTAAACCAAGCAACAGCGGATCATCCGGATACATCAGTGATTCAATCAGATCATAAATGGTCTGACCGTTGCAGAATTCTCCGAACTGATCGCTGTAACCTTCCTCAGTCAGTGTACAAACCTCAATCATAGGAGGCTGGCTCCATGCCTGGGTATCCTCGGCCGATGCAGTAACAGGTGTTGTCCCGAAATATCCGGTTACAAACGCGGTATTGGTGAACGACCCGGCTGCAATATCCGGTTCTGTAAGGGTATAAACAGCCGAATAGGCGCTGCTGTTGGTCATTCCAGGAGTCAGGACTTCAATGGCATTGCCGCTGAGATCTGCCAAAGGATCACTGAGGGCAACATCCGTGAGCGTTACGTTTCCGGTGTTGGTAATATCAAATGTATAGACGATTTGATCTCCGGCATTGTAAATACCCAACGGGAAGTTATCCACGAAGGTTCCTGTTTTAACCAGACCGATCGATGGAGCCTGGATAAATGTCTGAACGTCGTCATCGGTATCGTAATACGCATTGACACCTGCCAGACCAATTACCGTCGCGGTATTTGAGAGCGATCCTGCATCAATATCCTCCTGAGTTATGGTATATACTCCTGAGAATGTTGTGTTATCGGTAGCACCCGGGGCCATATTAATGATGGGGCCGCCGTTTACCGCAATCATTGGATCGTTGATGTAAACGCTGGAGAAGGTCAGGTTGCCGATATTGGAAACTGCAAACTGGTATGATACCTGGTCGCCTGCATTATGCACCCCAATGGGCTCATTGTCGATGATCGTACCTGTCTTGACCAGCTCAATATTATTGGTTAATGGCGGTACAAAGTAGATAAATCCGCAATTTTCAAATGCCTCATTGATGTACTTCAGCGCATATTTAATCTGAGCCCGGGTTGGTGCATTCGGACCTGGAATCACCGGAGAGCCTAGTGCAAGGTTGGCCAGATCAAGCAGATCCTGGACAGTAGGATCAGATCCGAGATAGCTATAAACCGAAGGAGGTATTTCATAATAAGTTGAATCATCCAGCGGATAATCATCTTCGCCTCCGCAACCTGAAGCAGATCTGATGTAAAATGCAGAATTTTCCAGCAACAATTCGCCCAATGCAGGAGTCATCCAAAGGTTAAACTGCATCGTAATGGCTTCCACAAGCAGGGTGTTGTTAAATCTGCCATCCGGCTGCAAGAGATCCCCGAAATTGCCGCAACTGTAATTGCCGGTCAATACAAAGGCATTGTTCCAGCTGGGGAAGCGATCAATGATACACTGAGCTCCGCCAACTACCGGTACGGTAAATGAACGGTTATTGGCCGGAAGACCCACTACCAGCGGTCCGTTTTCCTGCAACAGGGATTCCATCAGGTCATAAGAACTGGTGCCATCACAGAATGAAGCAGTGGAACTACCAAGCGTAAACTGGGTCACGGTGCAGTATTCCTCCTCGCACTTCGGCACCTGAATTGTTTGTGTGAACGATGCGGGATTTCCGCAAGCGTCCGTCACAGTCCATGTTCTTGTATATGTAGCAGGTAATGGAGCAGTTGACGCAGGATCAATCACATCCGAAATAACCGTTACCGTTCCGCAATTGTCCGTCCATTCGGGCAGCTGCCACGGCAGCAGATCAAACGGAGTCCCGCATTCAGCCACAATGGTTGAGGGCGGGGTGTTGGTGATGGCGGGGGGTATGGCATCTCCGGATAATGTAAAGCTGCGCGTAATGCCGGCACTGCTGCAAAGATCTGTAATGCCATAGGTTAC
>ERZ795053.785-NODE-785-length-40457-cov-4.556581_pt1 | contig 40457 bp, 35 predicted proteins | sample MGYA00375137_ERZ795053 | MGnify/ENA primary metagenome ERZ795053 (study PRJEB30182, sample SAMN05720284) | activated sludge metagenome | isolation source: Anaerobic digester | place: Hong Kong | collected 2014-12-17 ... | reverse complement strand
GGTTACCAAAGCAGTATCCTTAATCAGTGTAATGACTTCATTTGTGATTGTTGGTATTTCTTTTCTAACAGCTTGTGGTAACAAAATATATCTAAACACTTGAAACTGCGTTGCACCTTCTACTTGTCCTGATTCTTCTTGATCAGATGGTAGTGATTCAATACCAGATCTGATGATTTCAGTAAAGTAGGCAGCATAGTTTAAAATAAATCCCACATAGGCAACCATCATACGGTCTAATCTGATACCGAAAATAGGTAGTCCAAACATGAAGAAGAAGAGTTGAAGCATCAGTGGTGTTCCTCTAAAGAACCAGGTGTAAAATTTAATGATCTTGTTAAGTAACTTGTTGTTTTTGTAAAAATACATCAGCAAAATAGCAAGAGGAAAACTGAAAAGTAGTGTGATGAAGAAAAGTTGAAGGGACACAAGTGCCCCTTTTCCTAGGTATAGTATAACGTTAATGACTTCACTGATCATCTTAAGAAAATATCCTCATCAAACCAGTTGATAGAAATCTCTGCCGCAGTTCCATCATTGATCATATCAAGTAATACTTGATTAAAGCGATCTCTAATATCAGTTGATTCTAATCTAAAACCAATACCATATGTTTCTTCACCAAAATTATCTTCTAATACTTCATATTGTCCTTCATTTTGACTGATGATATAACGACCCATGATTTCATCGATCACAACTGCATCAATCGTACCATTAGAAAGTTCAACTAAAGCTAAGTTAAAAGTATCATAGCGCTCATAACCGCCTAAATCAGCAAAGATAGAGCTTGCTGACACAGCATCATCCGATGCACTACTGATTTGAACACCTACGGTTTTACCTACTAAATCATTCATCGTTTCAATGGTAGAACCGACTTTAACCATAATGATTTGACTGTTAGCAAGATATGGCGTAGAGAAACTCATTTCTTCTAAACGTGATTCTGTAATGGTTAAACCATTCCAAATCATATCAATCGTACCTGCATTGAGTTCTAAGACTTTAGCATCCCAGTCAATGGGTTGGAATCTCACTTCAACACCTAAACGTCTTGAAACCTCTTTAGCAAGATCAACATCGAAACCAATGAGATTACCAGAGTTATCTCTAAATCCCATAGGTGCAAAAGTATCATCTAAACCTACAATGAAGTAACCGCGATCTTCGATTTCTTCCCATGTGTTAACCACTTTTTCTTGACATGAAGCAAGGGCTAACCCAAACAATAGTACAACCGCCAAACCTAATAATTTTTTCATATTTTTTATTCACCTCGATGTCTATTATAATTTAACGCTTTAGTATAGTAAAGTGATAAATATATGAAAACGTATTCATAACACAAAAAAAGGAACGAGCGTGTTCCTTGATTATTTTTTCAAACGATTCAAAGCAATCATATAGCCTTCTGCACCATAGATGAGTGATTTATTCACGCGTGAGATGGTTGCAGTAGAAGCTTTTGTTTCATCAACGATCGTGTGATAGGGGACTTTTTCTGATAGAAGTTTTGCTACTGTGAAACGTTGTCCCATGTCTGATATTTCTTTAATGGTACAAACATCTTCTAAAAACCTCATCATCTCATCTTTATTCTTTAAGGTGAGTAAAGCATCTAATAGAAGATCAATTTCTGGATTATAAAACTTGGGTTGATACATCGTTTCACTTCCTCTTTTTTCTTTTAGTATAGCATAGATTTAATGTTTTATTATAGTGAAAATGAATGTGAGGTTCATTGATAGTCCAAATTGGGTATGGTATAATTTTTCTATAGCAAACGATAATAAAGCGAGGTGCTACTGATGACATATCACATCAAACCATACCCCAATGATAAAGCATATCATCAGGTTTTTATGGATGTTGTTCACTTTATATCAAAAAAGAATGAAGAACATCAGTTTTTAAACATGCACTGGAGCAGGTTTGAATGGATGTTTGCAAGAGATACATTGAATAACTATGATTTACCAGAGATTACGCTCTTTTTAGATGAGCATGACAAGATCTGTGGATTAATGACATTTGAAGATGAACCTCGTATGTGGTATATGGTTTATGAAGATGATAAGATTTTAAAGAAGCTGATGATTGATCACTTTATCGAACGTCATGATGGTGATGATTTAATCATTCCAAATGATCCAGATATGATTGAAATTTTAGATAAGTATACATACGAGATAACAGATGATAAAGATCCTATGATTAAATTCACATTTTCACATGTAGCGTGTCCTCAGGTAGATGGTTATCAGATTAAATCACTTGAAGAAGACTACAGACTTGATCAGATCCATCATGCTTTATGGAAGGGATTTAATCACGGCGATGACATAAATTATAGTGATGAAAACCTTGAATCACGAAGACATACGACATCATCTCCTCATTTTAAAAAGAGATATACTTATGTTGCTACACACGACAATCAGTATGTAGCTTATGCAGGTATATGGTATCTTGATGGTACAAAAACTGCATTGATTGAACCTGTAGCAACCGTCCCAGAACATCGTAAAAAAGGTTTAGCTAAGGCATGTATCTATCACGCCATTTGCGAAGCACAAAAAGATGGAGCCAAAGACATTTTTGTTGGATCCACTCAAAAATTCTATTATGACATTGGATTTAAAGATTATTATAATGCGTATTATTTTAGAAAAAAACAGACTAAATAGGAACATGCAACTTAAGGTTGCAGTATGAGTATACAAATGAATCAAACTGAAAAGGAGTTAAACCTATGAATCAGTATATTGAGATATCTCATGAAGTTAAACAAGCACTCTATGAAAAAAGACCTGTTGTAGCTTTAGAATCAACCATTATTTCTCATGGTATGCCATATCCAGAAAATGTTAAGATGGCGTTAGAAGTCGAAAAGATTATTCGTGAAGAAGGTGCAGTACCTGCAACGATTGCTATTATTGATGGCATGATCAAGGTAGGTCTTTCTCATGATGACATTACGTATCTAGCTCAAGCCAAAGATGTCTATAAAGTGGGCAAACGTGATTTTGGCTACGTCTTATCACAAAAAAAGACAGGAGCAACCACGGTTTCAGGAACTGCTCTCATCTCTCATTTAGTAGGCATCAAAGTGTTTGCTACTGGAGGTATTGGTGGGGTGCATCGTGGTGCTCAAGAAACGTTTGATATCTCAAGAGACTTAGAAGAAATCTCACATCTTCATATCGCTATTGTATGCGCAGGAGCTAAATCTATTCTAGACTTAGGTTTAACTTTAGAATACTTAGAAACCAAAGGTGTTGAAGTGATTGGTTATCAAACAGATTCATTACCTGCTTTCTATTCAAAGGATAGCAAATATAACGTCAATTATCGTTTAGATACTCCAAAAGAAATTGCAGAACTCATTAAGACTAAATGGGGATTAGGCTTATCAGGTGGGGTGGTTGTTGCAAATCCTATTCCTGATGCTTATAGTATGGATCATAACATCATTGACCAAGCTATAGAAAAAGCCCTTCAGGAAGCTAAAGAAAAAGATATCAAAGGTCAAGAAGTAACACCCTTTCTCTTATCAAAAATAAAAGAGATCACCGGTGGTGATTCTCTTAAATCCAATATTGAGTTAGTCTATAATAACGCTAGACTTGCTTCAAAGATTGCATATCATCTCTTTGAGGGATGCAAACACACACTTATCTAAACATATGAGCACAGACTTATCTGTGCTCATTATTTTTTAATATTTCTTAAGCCAATCAGAGATATCAGAAGATAACATCGGTTTTGCGAAATAATACCCCTGTGCGTATTCACACGTATATTCTTTTAATAATTCGACGACATCTTTAGATTCAACACCTTCTACAACAACTTTATATCCTAATGTTTTCGATAGAGCTATTGTTGATTTCACAATTTCTGACATGGCTTGATCTTTCATGATGTTTTGTATGAAAAAACGATCAATCTTGATGTAGTGAATAGGAAATTGAGCTAAATAAGCTAACGAAGAATAACCAGAACCAAAATCATCAAGTGAAATTTTAATACCAAAATCAACAAACCGTTTCAATGTTTTCTTGCTTTCTTCAGGATTGATCATCAGCGTCGATTCAGTTAGTTCAAATTCGATTAAGTGACTAGGTACTTTTGAATCTTCAATGATCTTCATCGTTCTTTCAAAGAATTGAGGATCGTATAAGTTCTTTCCTGAAATATTTATAGAGAAAGGATATTCATGACCCAATGCCATCATTTCTTTGATTTTCTTAAGTGTTTCAATTAAAACCCAATCAGTTAGTTGATGTATTAATTTTGTTTCTTCGACTAAAGAAATAAATACGTCAGGTGGAATAAGTCCTTTTTCGGGGTGTCTCCATCGCATCAGGGATTCAAAGCCATAAGGTTTCATCGTATCTAGATCTATCTTAGGTTGATAGACTAAATAGGTTTCACTACTGTTTAAAGCTTTATTGAAACGTGCGAGTAAATCATATTCAGAACGCTTTTTTTGTTTATCTTTATCACCAATTACATAGGTTAGATTATTGAGTTGGGCATGTCTAGCAGAAATATCAGAATCTTCAAATGATGTTAAATCACAATTATCTCCCATATGATAGAAGAGAGAACCACCAATAGAAAAATCAGCGTAAAGAGGAATGTCTTTAATGGTATAAGGTTTGTTTAAAATACTTACGATTTTTTTAGCATAAAACTCCGTATCAATTTCTGGTAACACGATCCATAATTTATTGCTGTCAGACTGTATGACAAGTACATCTTTTGGCAATTGTTCTTTTAAATCTTTATAAATATCAAAGATGAGTAAATGGTAAATATCAGTTCCTAATAAATCGATGATGTTATGATGATTGCTAATGAGAATGGTATATATAGATAGAGCACGATCACCATAACAGTTTGCGACATCTTTAATTCGATTCACATTTGGAATACCTGTTTCTTGATTAACGGACATTAAATCTTTAATATGCTTAGCATCGCGTCTCAGTTTGGCAGAAGCATAACCGATGATGATGCCAACTAAGTCAAAGATAATCATACGGTAAATCCAATTAATCGGTTCTTGCATTTCCATCGTTGATGTCTCTAAAGGCATGATGGGACCTAATAAAAAAGCAGCACACATACCAATGAGGGCTCCAAATGTTGGACCATAGTATATGCCTGCTAAAATAATTGGGATGTACATGGAATGTGAATAGACGTATTTAATGCCGCCTGTATAGTAAACCGTGAAATATATCGCAGGAAGTGCAATCATAATGAGAAGCATCATAAAAGGACGCTTTTTTAATTGTGCGATATCTTCATAAAGAGATCTTGCCCACCATTTGTTTTGGTATTTCCCCACCGTGAACACCTCGATATCTATAATTTTGTGTCCTATATAATTGTAGTTTCATCTTATTACAAAAGCACATAAAAGTCTATAATAACGCATAATTCTTAAGTTAAAAGAGAAGATTTTATGCTATAATCATACTAACAACGACTTGGGGGAATCACATGAAAAGACGATATGTTAGAAAGTTATTCAATACCAGAAAACCTTACGATTTAGAAAAGTCGGAGTTTTTTTTCGTCAAAGCGATGAGAGAGAATGCTATTTTTCACTATACACATTGTGAGGACTATAAGAGAATTCTTGATGAAGCACAGTTTAACCCTTATCAGATTGATACAATGAAGGATTTAGAAGATCTTCCCTTTATCCCAACGCTCTATTTTAAACATCATGAAATGTTTTCTATGCCTTTAAGAAAGATGCCTATTAAAGCAACCTCGTCAGGAACATCAGGTATCAGAAGTAAAATTGGTATGGATATCAGTTCATTATGGCGTGGGTTCATGATGATTATCAGATTATTTAAGTATCATAAGCTTTGGTCAATTAGACCTGTAACTTATATCATTTTTGGATATGAACCTCAAAGACATAATCAAGCTGGTATTGCTAAAACAGCTTATGGGTTTACTTATGTTGCTCCTGCAAAGAAAAGATATTATGCGATTAGATATACCAAAGATGGCTATCAAGTCGACTTGGAGTCCATTAAACAAGCATTCATTATAGCATCAAAGAAAAAGACACCTGTTAGAACAATCGGTTTTCCAGCATATACATACTTTTTATTAAAAGATATGAAAGCTGAAGGTATTAAATTACAACTGTCTAAAGGATCTAAGATTACTGTTGGTGGTGGATGGAAACAGTTTTATGCTGAAAAAGTAGATAAGCAAGATTTTTATAAGTTAGTTAAAGATGTCTTGGGTGTTGATGAAAAAGATTGTGTAGAATTTTTTGGAGCTGTTGAACATCCTGTTTTATACACAGATTGTAGATACCATCACTTTCATGTGCCTGCGTATGCAAGAGTCATCATCAGAGATGTTGATACATTAAAACCAGTCCCTCATGGACAGATAGGATTAGTCAATCTATTAACACCCATGGTAGACGCAACCCCACTCTTATCTGTTATGACCGATGATTTAGGTATTCTACATGATGAGGGATGTCCTTGTGGTGAATCATCACCATGGCTAGAGATCATTGGTAGAGTCGGTATAAAAGATATACAAACATGTGCTGCAGGTGCAGAAGACATGTTAAAGAAGTAGGAGGATATCATGATACTATATCAAGGCAATATCCTAGGTAATGAAAAACAATTAGAGGTATTGAATACATTAAGAGATGATTGTTATCAAACACTGAATGATCATGAACAGTTAAAAACAATGGATGTAATCAATGCATGTGATCAGCTTGCTCAAAAAGTGAAATCTCATGCGTTTGATGATTTGATTGTTCCACTGCTTCAAGAGTTTGATATACCCTATGATTATTTTGTTAAATCTATTCCGATGTTTGAAAAGGCATCGTTACTTAAGAAAGTGAGCATTGAATTAGGTGCTGATTTTGAAAGCTTAAGTGATTTAAACGATCATAATCAACGACAAATATACCCTTTAGGAATTCTATTTCATATTGCAGCAGGTAATGTTGATGTTCTACCTGCATATAGTGTGATTGAAGGATTATTAGTAGGGAATATTAATATCTTAAAGTTACCTTCAGGAGATCGAGGTGTATCAGTTAGATTGTTATCTGAACTGATTGAAATCGAACCTAAATTGAAAAATTATATCTACGTCTTTGATGTGCCTTCAACCGAAGTTGATACGTTAAAGATATTTGCAGATATCGCTGATGGTATTGTTGTTTGGGGTGGAGATCTCGCTGTTGAAGCTGCACGTAAGATGGCATCAGTGACAACCAAGATTATTCCTTGGGGACATAAATTATCATTTGCTTATGCAACTTTAGATGCAACTGATGAAGACCTAATAGGTTTAGCTCATCATGTCGCATCAACCGATCAGGTATTATGCTCTTCATGTCAAGGTATTTATGTAGATACAGAAGATAGACATGTATTAGATGCCTTTGCAAAGCGGTTTTACGATATTCTAATTGATGTCAATAAAAAACATAAACCCGTTTCTATAGGCATGCGTGGTAAAAATACAATTCAGCATTACTATGAAAAACTAGAACTCCATCAGTCGGGTAAAAAAATATGGTCTGATCAAGGATTAAGTGTAATGACATCAGATGATTCAAACCTTGAATTATCGATGATGTTCAGAAACGTATGGGTCAAACGATTACCAAGAAAAGATATCATTAAAACATTGAAACCTCATAAGAATCATTTGCAAACAGTAGGTTTAATGTGTCGTAGTGATGAGAAGGCAGAATTGATTGAAAAACTAGCACAAGCGGGTCTTGTTAGAGTAACAAAACCTGAAGACATGTCACGCATGTTGGTTGGTGAATCACATGATGGCATGTACGCACTTCGTGAATATACACGTATTGTAGAATCAATGAAGTAACAACACTTCTATCACTTTGATTATGATGAACAACAAGGAGAATATGACATTATGAAAAAATTTAGAATACTATTTATTTTATTATTTACCCTATTCCTATTAGGTGGATGTCAACAAACACAAAAACCTATCGAAACAGAAGAACCAACCATTGAAACCCCACCACCTTCATTTGACTACACAACACTTGATGGTACATATTACTTAATCATGTCATCTGATACAAGTGTCAATCGAACAAAAGATATGAAAGTTGAAGAACCATTCATCTCATACGAAATGACGATTACGGGTAATGAATTAGTTGAAACATATCATCTTGGTAGTGGTTCAAGCACACGTACATATCAGATTGATATTGCTGAAGATTTATTTTCAATCGCAGACGACATCAGAACTTTTTACATTGACATTGAAAAAGGAATCGTTGAAGTCTTTATGCCAAGGAATAACCAAGGAACTTATTATGCCTTATTAGCAAAAGATAAAGATTTAGATCCTCATCTTACAACATATGATGGATACTACATGATTGAAGAGGTCATTGGTTCAGAACTTGCAAGTTTGCCACCATATCAATATGTCATTGATTATAATTATGCCATGTATCATGAGTTTACATTAGATTTTACAATCGAAAATGATGTCACCATTTCTATATCTCCAAAAAACGGCTTAGCTGAAACGCTTTTTGGGACCTATATAGCTACTGAACACATGATTTTGGTTGTTTTTGATAATCATGACATGCTCTTTCTAATGGATGATGATGGCTATTTAGTTTATTTTGAACATGAGGATATTGCATCTTATGGTGATGAGTACATCATGTTTTCACATCAAACAGATAAACAAAATCCTATATATACAATTTATCCTCATCGAAATTATGATTACTCAAATTCAGAGACTTTCAAAGATGAGTTAACTCAAGCACTAGATGCTGCTAGACTCAATTTTGATGAAAACTATAATATCATAGAATACTATAAGAATTATCCAATGGACATCATGCACCCTTACGCAGTTTATGGTGATGATCTATTTGCAATAGGTGACGCACAATCTTATTTATTGAAAGATTATCAAACATCAAATATTGGTCTAGTCATTGACGAAGATTTTGTATTGGGAACATACTTATCAGCACCGTATCCAGATTATGATATCGTGTCTCACTTAAGTTATGAGTATCAAATAACGAAAATCGAAGGTGATCATTTTTTGATCAAAGTCTCACCTAACACATTCTTTAATGATCAATTCCTATTTGTTCATCCGTACGACTTAAAGTATATTAAGGCACAACTCATGGGTTATCTTTATATAGAGGTTGTTATTACAGATGAATCAGTAGGTTATGTTTTATACAATGAAAGATTTGAAAACTTAGGAACTGTTACCTTTACTTATGAGGATCTATTTGAAATTGACTTTTCAGATCTAACACAAGATGCTGCAACCAATATCGAAGCAGCCATAATACCAATGGCCTTTGGTGAAACTTACAGTTTAACTTATGAGCAAGTTCCTTATGAAAATTACTATCTTTTAGAACTCGAAGCAGGAAGCTATGAAATACAACATACACCCTATCGGGTTGATTTCAGTTTACTTGATGAACACGGCTTACCTTTTGATACGACCATCTATCGTTATAGTTATAGAGATGATCGCTTTGCGTTCAAAATCGATGAACCGATGACACTCTACTTAAAAGGTGTTCATGATACTTATTACAAGCAAGGCTATGACATCACACTTAACAAGATCGATGATATAGGCTCAACACCGCTTGAAATTAATGATGGTGAATCCTATCACGTCGATATCCCTTCTGTCTTTGTCTATCGAACGATTGAACTGACAGAACCAGTTCCTCAAGGTTATCATGTCGTATTTATTCCAGATAATCCAAAAGAGCCATTTATTAGTATATTGGATGCAACTTATTTCGGTGAAAGAGAACGACTTGATGAGTATTATGTTGTTGATGCATTAGAGCCATTCACTGTAGCAATCCATGCATCAGGAACCATCATGATTGAAAAGGTTGATGATGATGCTTATGGTGCATCTGCAAGCAGTCCTTATAACTTAAATAGTGTAATAGATGAAGTCTTTGTAGCATCAACTCATTATCCACAGGATGTCTTTCAATATACACATGTTGAAGGTGCATTTATGATCAATGCTACTGCGAATGTTGTGATCACAATCAAAGATGAATTAGGTGTGACACAAACCATGCCAATAGAAACTCCTGGTGTTTATGAGATCACGGTATCTATTCCTTATTCCAATTATTATACGAGTTATCAGTTAAATGTTAATAAAGCATTAACAGAACCTAAAACATTAGTAGAAGCAGATTTTATTCATCAAGGTTATTACATCAAAGGGATTCCACAAATATTTGAAATTGATCTCACAGAACCGACACTGATTGAACTTATCACTGATGTTCCCTATGCTCTTAAAATCTTAGATAATGCCGGGACACAAATCCTAGGCAACATCGAAAAAGCAGCATTTACGCTTATGGCAGGGCATTATCAGATCATATTTGATAACTATGAAGATACAACGTTTAAACTTGAGTATCATAATCATGGTGTTAGCACTAAACCAGCCATCAATCAAGATGTATCTTCATTGCCATTAAGTTTAAACCTAACATTTGATTTTCCTCATGAAATCTTTTTATTCAACTTCAAATTAGAAGATAATGAATTTATTAAAGTATCCGGTGATGTTTTATTTAACACGTATAGCTATGGCTATATAGACAATGAGTTGGTTCCAGGCGTTAATTATGGATTTGGTAATCGCTCAATTGAAATTATCGTTCGACAAGATCAGTTATCACAAGCTTCCATTCAATTTACACATCGTTTTATGTAAAAGCTCAATTTTTGAGCTTTTTCTTTTAGATGATGAAAAACCGAACATAACGTCGGTTCTTATGTATTCTTGATATAATGAACCTGGAGGTATATCACATGAAAAAGAAAATTAATCAGATGCTCAACTGGTTCGAAGATCACTTTAACTTCTTAATAGAACTCTTAGCATTTATTGGTGGTTTATTTTGTATTTTACTTGCTGTATTCATTTTTATAATGCTCATTTTTGATGGAGCTTGGTTAAACGAAAGAAGTATCGAAGTCATTTTTATACCTGGTGTCATTGGCTTTTTTGGTGTGATTATCTTATTTGCGTTACGCATCACGAGGTACATGACAAATAAATCTTGAACGTATTCATCTAATGTGTCTAACCCCACTACCTTTCTTAAATGTGATAAAATAGAACTATAAGAAAGGATGGTTTACATGAAAAAAATACTTGAAAGATCAGCAACCACCAAAGGTGGTAGAGATGGTCTCATTACCGATATGAGTTCTAAACTCGTGCTCAAGATGACAAAACCTTTGGAAATGGGTGGAAACAACCAAACAGGTACAAATCCTGAAGAATTATTCTCTGCAGGATACAGTGCATGTTTTGCAAGTTCTTTAGAATACTTACTCTTGTCAGAAAAAGTTGCATACGATAACTTATCTGTTAAAGCAACCACAGAGTTACTTGCTAATCCAAAAACAGGTTTCTATTTTAAATTATTAGTCGATGTGAAAATCGATGGCGTGAGCGAAGAAATTCGTCAAGTTTATATTAAAAAAGCATATGGATTCTGTCCATATTCAAAAGCAATTAAAGGTAATGTTGAAGTCATCTTTAACGCTTAACAAGGAGGTCAATCATGAATGTCTTATTTATTGGTGGTACAGGTTTAATTTCAACAGCAGCAACCAAAACATGTGTTGAAAGAGGGATTAATTTATATGTATTAAACCGTAATCAAAGACCTCATGAACTTCCCGAAGCTGTACATCATATGATTGCTGATATTAACGATACGAAACACGTCAAAGAACTTTTGCATGATCTTTATTTTGATGTGGTCGTGGAATGGATAGGATTTTCAGTTGATCATCTTAAAAGAGATTATGAGCTCTTTAAAGGAAAAACGGATCAATATGTCTTTATCAGTACAGCAGCGGCTTATCAAAAACCAGCACCATTTTTACCGATGACAGAAGATTGTCCATTAGGTAATAAATACTGGGCATATGGCAGAGAAAAAGAAGCATGTGAAGCTTATCTACATGAGATCGATGATCCAAGATTTCACGTGACCATTGTGAGACCTTCACATACCTATGATGATCATGCACTCATCTTTCAGATCCCCAACTGGGCATACCCATATACACTGCTTCATCGTGTGATCAATGATTTACCCATTGTTTTAGTGGATAATGGAAAATCTAAATGGACGTTGACACACCATGAAGACTTTGCAGAAGCATTCGTTGATGTGTTAGGCAATCCTAACGCATACAATGAAACATATCATCTCACATCAGAATATGTTTATACATGGGATGAGATCACATTAAGTTTATATGAAGCTGTGGGTAAAAGACCTAACATCATCTATATACCTTCTGATGTTGTGTTATCTCATTTCCCGGATCTTGAAGGTCCCTTATTAGGTGATAATATGCATGATGCCATCTTTGATAATTCAAAGATTAAAAAGGTAGCACCACATTATCAATCAACGATCGATTATCGTGATGTTGCTAAAAAAGCTGTCAAATACTATCTATCTCATCCGGAGTACCAACGAGTTGATGAAGACTTCATGAAACGTTATGATCTGATGATCGTATCTTATAAAGAAAATCAGTGACGGTCCTGTGGGCCGTTTTTTTTCATACTTTTCTTCTCTTTATCGTATAATGAACTTATATATGTTATATAAGGGAGAAAAAGATGGCACATCAACCGCTCAAACGCAAACTAGCTTTTGCATCCGCTGATATATTCGGTGGAGGATCATTTAACATTATTAACTTTTTATATCCTGGATTCTTAGCATTAACTGTAGGGATATCACCTTATTGGATTGGTGTTGTCATGCTTGTGGCTCGTTTATGGGATGCATTTACAGATCCACTTATGGGACATTTATCCGATCGAACGTCATCCAAATGGGGTAAAAGAAGAATCTATATGATTTTCGCATCACCCTTTGTATTTATTTCTATGTATTTTTTATTTTTTCCATATGCATTTTCTGAAACAGCACTTCGCGTGATCGCAGTTTTGTTATCATATTTAGTTTTTACTACCGTACAAACATCAGTGATGATTCCTTATTATTCATTATCAAGTGAGATTACATCAGACTATCAAGAACGTGCTGTTTATAACTCATATCGATTAGGTTTTAGCATATTTGCTTCCATTTTATGTGTTGCAGTACCTGGTATCATCGTTGATTTATTTGAATCGGATGCAACCGGTTATCAAGTGATGAGTTTATCATTCGGTCTTTTGTTTGCATTATCTGTCTTAATGACAGGTTTATTTGCACGTGAAGAAATTATCACTCCTCCTGTTGAAACTAAAATGTCTTTTAAAAGTTTAACAAAACCTTTAAAACTCGTGCCATTCCGTCAATATTTAGGCATGTTTTAATTCTTCAAATGTCGATGGCGATCATGAGTGGTCTTTTCTTCTTTTATATCGATTATCACGTTGTTAAAGATGTAACGGCACAAGGTGAATCTAGCATGGTTGGATTGATTGCAGCTGCATTAATGTTTTCGATGCAAATTGTAGCTTTACCAATTTACATTAAAATGATTGAAAAGAAGGGGAAGACTTTCGCTTATCGTTTTGGTGCTTTATTATGGATCATTTCTGCACTCTTTATTTTAATCATCCCAGCCAATGCAAATCCAATCGCTGTTTATGCATTAGGTGCTGTCATGGGCTTTGGTATCTCAGGACCTGGACTTGTTCCACATACGATGTATGGTGATGTTGTAGATGCTGGGCAGTTGATGTTTAAAGAGCGTTTAGATGGTCAAATGAGTGGGTTTACCAATTTTATCAACAAGATTGCTCAAGCCGTTGGATTAGCGATTGTGATGTTTTTAATTGGTGTAGCAGGGTTTACTGAAAGAGAACCTGGGGCACCACAAATCTTGAGTCAACCTGATTCAGCTACGCTCATGATTAGATTGATCATGGTGATTGCACCGTTGATTTTTATGAGTATTGGGATGTTGATTTCCTTTAAATATAAGATTAACGCTTCAAGACAAAAAGAGCTTGCAAAAGCTATTGAACATGAAGATGGTGATTACCAAGCATTATTAGATGAGTTATCATCATGAAAAGGTCAAATCCTTTCCTATATATCCCTTTAGCAGGATTACTCAAAGTGTTTGCAATCATAAAAGGACAGCGATTTAAGAATCGCCTTAACATAAAAGGTCCAGCTATTGTTTTATCCAATCACACTTCATTTTATGATTTTATTTATACAACTGCAGCTCTTTATCCGAAACGCGTGACGTATTTAGCTGCAAGCAAAATGTTTTATGAAACACAAACCAAATATTTCTTAAAACTAGCTAGAGCAGTTCCAAAGAGTTTAATGCAGGCAGATCCTGTAGCATCCCTCAAGGCATTTCGTGTCTTAAAAAAGAATGGTATTGTTTCTGTTTTCCCTGAAGGTCAAATATCACCATCTGGTAAAACATTAAAGCCATCTTTTTCAATTGCAAAATTTTTAAAGAAAGCTGCTGTTGATGTCTATATCGTTAAACATGAAGGAGCAGGTATTGTTAATCCACCATGGAATAAAAAGACGTACCCTGGTTTAATTAAAACAAGTTATCATCATTTATGTACTCCTGATGAACTTCAAAAACTTTCGTTAGATGATATCTATAACAAGGTTTATGATGCTTTATACTTTGAACCGTCAACCTATTTAAATAACTCACATCATATCTACAAAGATCAATCCATTGAAGGATTAGAACATGTGATTTACGAATGTCCATCATGTCTTAAGGAAGGACTTGTTTCTAAAAATCAACAATTGGTTTGCCCATCATGTGGAATGACCTTAACGTATCATTCTGGGCTACTTGAACAAAAAGGTGTTGACCTTTGGTTTAAAGAACAGGAAACAAGATTAAGAAAGATCATTGATCAAATGGAAGAATATAAGATTAGCTCATCTGTCGAACTTCAATCATTTAGAAAAGGCAAATTGATCACTGTTGGTTATGGAGAGCTCACATTAGATCGTGAGAAGTACACATATCAAGGTACAATTGATGGAATAGCTCAGGAATTACATTTTCATGTGAAAGACATTCCAACACTACCTTCTGATATTGGTAGAAATATACAAATCTATCAACATAATCAGATCTATCAGTTTGAGATGAAGAATCCATTTTTACCGACAAAATTTGTTCATGTTGCAGAATATCTTCATGAAAAGAGTCTATTTGATGTAAGATAGAAGAGACAATCAAAAAAGTTCATCCATCATGTGTAAAGGAGCAAGCGAAAGCTTAATGGTCATCATGCATGAAGAAAGTCACATTTTAAAGATTAGTAAGAAAGCCTTTTTAAATGTCTTATATATTTTATTGGGATTAATCGTCTTAGCGGGTATTATGACACTGATTATACCTGCAGGTTCTTATCAAAGAGATGCTTTTGGAACGATTATTGATCAAACCTATCAACCGTTATCAAATGTCAGTTATCCGATTTGGCGATGGTTTCTTGCACCATTTGAAGTGTTTGGAACATCTGATGCTATTTCAGTCATTATGATTGGTTTATTCTTAATCATTTTGGGTGGGACATTCTCTGTCATGGATCAAACCGGAGGCATCCGGATTATGATCAAAAGGTTAATCATCAGATTTAAAGATCACAAATATCAGTTATTACGTCTTGTTTTACTGATTTTCATGATCTTTGGTGCCTTCTTTGGTATTTTTGAAGAGTCAGTCGCGTTGATGCCTATCTTGATTTTGTTATCACTCTCATTGGGTTGGGATACACTAACAGGTATGGCTATGAGCTTGCTTGCTGCTGGTTTTGGATTTGCTACTGCAATCACCAATCCATTTTCGATTGGTATCGCATCGAGCTTAGCTAATACCAATATCCTTTCTGGTGTTCTTTACCGATTAGTTATCTTTGTTATTGTCTATGCTGTGTTACAATTCTTTGTTGTTAGACATGCAAAAAAAATAGAAAAACATCCTGAATTATCACCGACGTATGACATTGATCAAAAGAAGGTAAAAGATTTTGATCTTAACCAAAGTATGGTATTCAAGGACGAAGGAAAAACATTTAAAATATATACAACACTGTTTATCGTGTTATTAATTGCTATACTATCTGTTGGATTACTTGAGATCTTATTTGAAGTATCGATTCCAGCAATTCCTGTGATGGCAGCTATCTTTTTAATTGGTGGTCTTCTTGGTGGTTATCTAGTAACAACAAACCTTAAAGAAACATTCAAGATGTTTTATAAAGGCATGCTAGGCGTAGCTCCAGCATTCATCCTGATCGTATTAGCTGTTTCTGTGAAGCATGTCATCGTATCTGCTGAAATCATGGATACCATCCTTTATCATTTATCTGAGTTATTAAGAGATCAAGGATCGATAGTAGCAATCTTATTAATCTATGTTTTAGTTTTGGTTATTCAGTTTTTCATCGGTTCTGCATCGGCTAAAGCATTTCTGATCATGCCGTTATTAATTCCTTTAGTTGACCTTTTAGGTATGACAAGAGAGATTGCAATCTTAGCCTTTATCTTTGGTGATGGGTATACGAATGTCATTTTCCCAACCAATGGTGTTTTGTTAATTGGTTTATCAATCGCAAGCGTATCTTATACCAAATGGTTTAAGTATACGTATAAATTACAAATTGCTACACTGATCTTAACCATTATCTTCTTAGTCTTAGCTGTTTGGATAGGATATTAAAAAGGGACTTTTCGTCCCTTTTATATTTTTGAAAGTAGATTTAGATAAAAATGAATACCTTGAATCACATTCTCTTTAGAAATGTCTTCGTTGAGGCCATGGATTTTAGCAAGATCATCATCTGTGACATCCATTGGTGAAAATTTATAAACATGTGAAGATATTTGATGATATCTTCTTGAATCTGATGTAGCAATCATCAAGTAAGGTGATACAATCACATCTGGCCATGTTTGATGAATGGCATTTTCAACAAGGGTATAACGATCATCAACTTTAGAGATGGTAGAAGCTTCCGTGACTTCATGGATGCTGATATTGATACGATCATCTTTGACGATGTTCTTGATACGTGTGATGATATCATTTGATGTCTCACCTGGAATCATGCGGTAATTGATAGATACACTAGCTTCTGAGGGCAAGACGTTGATCGCATCTGATCCTTTCATCATAGTAAATGCTTGTGAGGTTTGGAATAATGCTTTGAACTGGCCACCAGATAGTTTTGCAATCTGTTTGATGAGCGGAAGAAATAAGAAGATGTTTGCAAATAGAAAACGGATAACTTTAGATTTCGAATATGGGGCAACACTATCAAAGAGTAATCGTACAGGTTTTGTAAGTTTTAAGGGGAATGGATGACGATTTAATTTATGCACTGCGTTAGATAGAATTGAAATTGGTGTATGTTTAGGTGGTGTTGATGCATGTCCACCTTGGCTTTTTGCAGTTAACTTGATATTAAGAAATCCTTTTTCAGCGATGCCAATCACCGCTGTTTTTTCTTTAACACCAGGGAAAATATCAGATACGATCGCACCACCTTCATCAAGTACAAAATAAGGTGTAACACCTTCTTTTTTAAGGTGTTCAACAATAGCAATCTGCGATGTACCATATGTTTCTTCATCACCACCAAAGGAAAGATAAAGATCATGTTTGAATGTATGTCCTTGTGTTAACATCATTTCAACAGATTCAAGTATCGCATTTAAACTATGTTTGGTATCAAGAGCACCTCTGCCATAGATATGTGTGTCACTGATTTTTCCTGAAAAAGGATCATCATCCCAATCATCAGTCACGGGTACAACATCATAATGACTCATGAGTATGACAGGATCTAAGTCATCAGTACCTTTGATCTTAAAGAGCATACCTTTTTCATGCATAGAAAAAGAACTCATTTTTATGATGTTTGGATAACGTTCAAAAATGAGATTTCTTAAGCTTTGAAATGCATCTTCAGAGATGCGTGATGTATCCTCATATGATACGGTTTGACATTGAATCAGATTTGATAAAGATTCAAAAGAACGCTTTTCATCAATTTCATGACTAACCTTTTGATAAGATATTTTTGAAGGTTTAAATAGAAAAGTTCTGATGATTAGAAAACATAGAAAGGCTACAAATATTCCAAGAATGATGTAAGGCATAAGAGTACCTCTGTTTCGTTTATGTGTCTTTATTATACATCATCACGATACTGACAGGACATGAAAAATCTAGATGTCCTGTCCTCAATGCATTCTTGTTGTATAATGTAAACATAGTAAGGAGTGATTCATCGTGATTGAAACAGATCTCATAATGATGCATATCAAGCAGTATCCCGTGATGGAAATCCAGGATATGTTTAAGCTATTTCATCAAGCATCCTTTGGTCCAGCACATTTTAGTAAACAACCTTCGATAGATTTCATCATGAAGTATCTGGATGAAGAACTATCCCAAGTTAACGATAACGATGAAAAACCATCAGTTATTAAGATTGGACAGGAATATATTCGTATCGATCTTATTGCTATCATAAAAGGTGAGATCACACGTGAAGAATTAGCACAAGCTTTCTATCAAAGCATGCTAGACCCTATCGATCGTAATCAAGCCATCATTCAATTTAACATTTATTGCCATGCATTATTAAAACTCATTAATCACAACCAAATGGCATTTAATGAGAAAGAAGTCTTATCACATTTAAAAGGGTACATTGATCAAGACTATCCAGCAGTGCATCATAGCAAAACTTATCAGTTACACTACACACCTCACTATCGGGTTGTTCACATCAACCATATGAAACACCACCAAATCACATCACTTTTATAAATGATTTGGGAGTAGACGTTGACACGAGCATATGACCGTGATACAATGTAATTGTAAGTGTTAATTATAGACGGCGTCTATATATGCGGACTGTTTGAGAACATATTGAACAAGATGGATATAGATGAGATCTGTCTTTTTCGTGCGTATAAAAATGAATACAATCAAGGGAGTATAATGACGATGAAATTAAGTGATGTAGTAAAAGCTTTACCACGTGTTGATGAAAAAGCATCAAACGTTTATGTAGAATCTATCAATGAAAAGGATGGCACCTATGTTTTCATGATAGAAACCAAACCCGCTGATTCACTTGTCATCTATGGACCACTCAGTCATCTTTTTGATGGCTCAGATGTTCATGAAGACGGTGTAAGCTATAAAGTAGGACCGCTCAACTTTACGAATGGTTCAGTCTTAAGAGAACTTTTCCCATTTACAAAACCTATTCCTGTGTTACACAAGGAAAGAAGTTTTGGTTTAGGCGATCGTTTAGGAATTGCAACACCTGGTCATATCAGAGTGTTCAATGAATATGATGCCTATCCTATTTTTGCACAACAATCAATTAGAGAACTCAACTTAACTAACCGCACCTATGAAGATGTGTTGGATGCTGCAACATTTGCTGTATTCCGTGCAGGTTTTAAAAAAGGATTTGGTGCAGATGGTGATCACTTAAAAAAACCATCTGAGATCGAATATGCACTCTCATTAGGTTTCACCATGATTACGTTAGACTGCAGTGAACACATTAGAAATGATGTCACAGCAATGTCTAAAGAAGAAGTTAATCAAGCTGTGACACTTGATGAAACCTTAAAAGATCGTTACTTAAAAAATGCCTTTGATGTGGAAGGTTATAACATCGAATTTAATGAAGAAGAATTAAAGCGTTGTGTTCTTGTTTATGGCAAAGCGATTGAATTTGCTGCTGAGATGTATCAAACGTATTTCGTTGAAAAGAAAGCAAAAGCCAATTTTGAAATTTCAATCGATGAAACAGCGACACCAACAACACCCACACAGCACTATTTTGTTGCAAATGAATTAACACTAAAAGGTGTTAAACTAGATACGATGGCTCCACGCTTTTGTGGTGAATTCCAAAAAGGTGTTGATTATGTTGGAGATATCAAGCAATTTGAAGAAGAACTTAAAGTGCACAGTGCGATTGCACGCGCATTCAATTATAAATTAAGTATCCATTCAGGTTCAGACAAGTTTTCAATCTTCAGTTTAGTTGGAAAATACACGAAAGGTCATTTCCATGTTAAAACAGCAGGAACGAACTGGCTTGAAGCGATGCGTGTCGTAGCTGTTAAAAACCCATCACTTTATCGTGAAATACATGCTTATGCTTTATCAATGTTTGATGAAGCTAAGAAGTTCTATCATGTTACAACCGATTTAACACGCATTCCTGATTTAAAGGATTTGAAGGATGAAGAATTACAAGATCTTTTCCATCAAAATGATGCAAGACAATTGATTCATATTACATATGGCTTTATACTAAACCATAAGGACACACAAGGTAACTATGTATTTAAAGATGAACTATTTAAGTTATGGCAATTAGAAAAACAAACATATTCTGATATGTTATATAACCATATTGGTAAGCATTTAAGCTTGCTTTATGCTGGATTTCAAAAATAAAGGAGACTGAGCATGAACTTTAAACAAAATGCGCGCTATGCGCTAGTTGTACCCTCATCCATGGGTGTAAGAATTACACCACAAGACCGTCAACCTGTACATATCTCACATCTTTTTAATATGCAAGCAACATCAGCTGAAACTAACGTTTTAAGTATTTCAGCAGGATTAGGTTTACCAACCAAAGTACTAACGACATTCGTTAAAGATAGTCCAATTGCTCTTTTAATTAAAAGTGATTTAAGAAGAAGAGGTATCGACTATGAAGGAAAAGATGTTGAACAAGGTGGTCCATGGGGCTATCGTCATCAGTTCAACATTGCTGATAGCGGTTATGGTATGCGAGGACCACGTGTTCAAAATGACCGTGCTGGTGAAGTTGGTAGAACCCTCAATGTGAAAGATTTCGATTTAAACCGTATCTTTAATGAAGAAGGCGTCAAACTTTTACATCTTTCGGGATTAATTGCTGCACTATCTCAAGAAACAAGTCAGTTTTGTCTTGAACTTGCACGCTATGCGAAAGCATCAGGTACAAAAATTGCATTTGACTTAAACTATCGTGCATCATTCTGGAAGAATCGTCATGACGAATTATCTAAGATTTTTAAAGAAATTGCAAGTTTAGCTGATATTCTCATTGGTAATGAAGAAGACTTCCAACTTGCATTAGGTGTTCATGGTCCTGAAGAAGGCGGTAAGAATATCGGTGACCAAATCGATAGCTTTAAAGAACTCATCCATAATGTTAAAAAAGCTTTCCCACATGCAACCACATACGCAACGACACTTCGTCAAGTCGAAAGTGCGAATGAGCATTTATGGGGAGCCATCTTACTTGATGGTGAAACGTGGACAGTCATTGAACCACGCAAGATTCCAGTTTTAGATCGTATCGGTGGTGGCGATGGATTTGTAGGCGGTCTTCTCTATGGTTTATTAAAAGAATGGCCAAGTGAAAAATGTGCACAATTTGGTTGGGCATCAGGAGCTTTTGTAACAACACTATTAGATGATTTTGGTCTTCCCGCAGATGAAGAACAAATATGGAGTATCTGGGAAGGTAATGCACGCGTTAAGCGTTAGAAGGAGTTAATCATGAAAAAAGCAGATATCGGTATGATCGGACTTGCTGTGATGGGTGAAAACCTTGTCATGAATATGGCATCCAAAGGTTTTTTAGTCTCAGCGTTTGATATCGATGAAAAGCGTGTTCTAGATTTTAAAGAAGGACGTGCAAAAGGAAAAACGATACAGACTTATACAAACTTAAAAGATTTTGTCTCATCCTTAGAAAAACCACGAAAGATCATGATGATGATCAGAGCTGGTTCACCTGTTGATCAAGTGATTGATCAGCTCATTCCACTTGTTGATCAAGGTGATATTATCATTGATGGTGGTAATTCCAATTATCAAGATTCAACACGCCGTACTGAATATCTGAAACAAAAAGGTATTCATTTCATTGGTAGTGGTGTTTCCGGTGGTGAAGAAGGTGCACTTAATGGACCTTCCATTATGCCAGGTGGTTCACCCGAAGCATGGGAACCCATTAAACCCATTTTTCAAGCTATTTCAGCGGATGTTAACGGTGATAAATGCTGTGAATGGATTGGTGAAAATGGCGCTGGTCATTTTGTCAAAATGGTTCATAATGGTATTGAATATGGTGACATCCAACTGATTACTGAAGCTTATCAATTGATGAGAGATTTACTACAATTATCACATGACGATATGTCAGAAATCTTTAAAGCATGGAATCAAACAGAACTCGATAGTTATTTAATCGAAATCACTGGTGAGATTTTAGCTGTTAAAGATACAGATGGCGAACCGCTAGTGAGTAAGATTTTAGATAAAGCAGGACAGAAGGGTACTGGTAAATGGACAGCGATTACATCCCTAGAAGAAAACGTAGCATTAACCATGATTACCGAAGCTGTTTATGCTCGTATTATTTCAGCTCAAAAAGATGAACGTGTTGAAGCAGCGAAAGCTTATCCAAAGACGATTAAACCCTATGTTGGTAATAAACTATCTTTCATCGAAGATATCAGAAAAGCGCTCTATGCAGCAAAAATCATCTCTTATGCACAAGGCTATGATTTGATGAGAGCAGCAGCTAAAACCTATAACTGGAACTTAAATTATAGCGGTATAGCTAAAATATGGCGCGGTGGTTGTATCATTCGTTCTGCATTCTTAAATAACATTAAAGAAGCCTATGAAAAGAATCCCGAATTACCTAATTTAATTATGGATGATTTCTTTAAGAATCAGATGAAAGATCTATTAGATTCATGGCGAAAAGTCGTTGGTACAGCTGTGATCAACGGTATTCCAACGCCAGCGATGTCATCTGCATTAAGTTATTTTGATTCATATACGACAGCATCATTACCCGCTAATTTACTACAGGCTCAACGTGATTACTTCGGTGCACACACTTATGAAAGAATTGATCAGCCTAAGGGTAAGTTCTTCCACACCAATTGGACAGGACGTGGTGGCGATACATCATCAACCACCTATAATAGTTAAGAGGAGAATAGAAAATGAAAATTCCATTTAAAGCAAACCTTAAGGATAAGGTTGTCGTTATTACGGGTGGTGCAGGTGTCTTAGGTAGTGATTTTGCAAGAGCAATTGCACAATGTGACGCGAAAGTAGCTATCTTAGATTTATCAGAAGAAAAAGCAAAAGAACTTGCTGAAGAATTAAATAAAAAAGGCTATCAAGCGATAGGTGTTAAAGCTAACGTCTTGGAAAAAGAATCATTAAAACAAGCAAGACAAGAAGTTTTAAAAGCTTTTGGTCCAGCAGATATTTTAATCAATGGTGCAGGTGGAAATCATCCACGTGCTACAACGACTGATGAATTTTTCAATAAAGAAACATTTGGTCAAGAAGGTAATAAGAGTTTCTTTGATTTAGACTTAGATAGTTTTAATTTTGTGTTTGGTTTAAACTTCACAGGAACGTTATTGCCAACTCAAATCTTTGCAGTTGATATGGTTGATAAACCAGGATCAGTCATTTTAAACGTTAGTTCAATGAACGCGTTTAAGCCACTCACTAAGATTCCTGCATACAGTGCAGCAAAAGCAGCCATTTCTAACTTCACAGCATGGTTAGCAGTTCACTTTGCTAAATCAAATATTCGCGTGAACGCGATTGCTCCAGGATTCTTTTCAACTGAACAGAATAAAGCATTACTCTGGAATCCAGATGGCACGCCAACCGATCGTTCACGTAAGATTTTAAACAATACTCCAATGGGACGCTATGGTGAACCTGAAGAACTTATAGGCACATTGTTATGGTTATTAGATAATGAAGCATCTGGATTTGTAACAGGTGTTGTCATTCCTGTTGATGGTGGCTTCTCAGCATACTCAGGCGTTTAGGTGATCAATATGACTGAAATATTTCTAAAATCACCAAGACCTGAAGGATTGAATGCTTCTGAAATCAAAGAAGCGATTCAAAAATCACTTGAAGGCAAATCATTAAAGAAAGTATTACTTGTTCCACCTGATTTTACCCGCTTTTATTCGAATGCTGGGATCATTACAAACACGTATTATCATCTTTTAAAAGACTATGCAGAAGTTGACATCTTACCCGCACTTGGAACACATGAAGCGATGACAAAAGCTGAATGTGAAGAAATGTTTGGTGATATCCCTTTTGAAAAATTTATTTATCATAATTGGAGAGAAGATGTTGTTTCCATAGGTGAAGTACCTAAAGTTTTTCTTGAAGAAGTGTCTGAAGGTTTATGGCATGATCCTATCAATGTTGAAATCAACAAACTCATCGTGGATCCATCTTATGACTTAATCGTATCGATTGGACAAATTGTTCCTCATGAAGTTGTGGGTATTGCTAATCACTCTAAGAATTTATTTGTAGGTTGTGGTGGTAAAAATATCATTAACCAATCCCACATGCTAGGGGCCGTTTACGGTATGGAACGTATGATGGGTAAAGATCATACACCTGTTCGTAAGGTGCTTGATTATGCATTAACTCACTTTTTAAACAAACGTCCTGTGTTATTCGTCTTAACAGTTACAACAGCACCAGGTGGCAATACGCAGACACACGGTTTATTTATCAGCGAATCAAGAAAAGGGTTTGAACTTGGTATTGAGTTAGCTCAACAAAAGAATTTAGACTTCCTTGATCGTCCGATTAAGAAGTGCGTTGTCTATCTTGAACCTAAAGAGTTTAAGAGCACCTGGTTAGGTAACAAAGCCGTTTATCGTACACGCATGGCGATTGCTGATGGTGGAGAACTCATCGTTTTAGCACCTGGTGTTACCAAATTTGGTGAAGATAAAAAGAATGATGAACTCATCAGAAAATATGGTTATCAAGGTCGCTTAAAAGTCTTAGAGCTTTTCAATAAGACACAAGAGTTGAAAGATAATATGGGCATCACTGCGCATTTGATTCATGGTTCTTCAGATGGTAGATTTACGGTGACTTATGCCGTGAAAAATATAACTAAAGAAGAGATTGAGTCCGTTCATTTTGAAGCTGCAGATTATGATGAGATGATTAAGCGTTATTCACCTGAAAAGTTAACACTTGGTTGGAACATCATGGATGATGGTGAAGAGATTTATTACATCCCAAACCCAGCACTTGGACTTTGGATTGACAAGAACCGATTTTAATCATGAAGCATCCCTAAATGTGGGATGCTTTTCAATGAAAAACTATGAAAACATAAAAATAATAAAGAGAAATGAGACATTATGAAATTAGCTAACATTACAATTAAAGACATTGTTTTAGCCAGTATGTTTATCGCATTAGGCCTTGTTTTACCCTTTTTAACAGGAAGTAATCCTGAGTTAGGTGGTATTTTCTTACTGATGCACATTCCTGTGCTTATCGCAGGTCTAGTATTAGGTGGGAAATATGGTTTACTCGTTGGGTTAATAACTCCGATCTTAAGAAGTGTTTTAATCGGTATGCCCCCTTTATTTCCAGTCGCTTTAGCAATGATGTTTGAGTTAGGTGCATATGGACTAATCATTGGCATAAGTTATCGTTTATTACCTAAAAAACCAGCATTCGTCTACGTAGCTTTAATCATCTCGCTACTCATTGGACGTGGTGTTTGGGGAGCAGCTGCAGCCATCTTTTATCCATTAGCTGGCTTTGGTTTTACCTTTGATAAGTTTATTGCTGCTGCATTTGTCACAGGCTTACCAGGTATTGCTATTCAAGTTGTTGTCGTACCACTTGTATTTATCTATTTACAAAGAACACATCTATTGGATCGTTAGAAATATGACAAGAAACGAAATTCTGGACAAATTAAACCCTTCAGGTCTTGCATCTAAAGAAGATATGAAACTCTTGATGCATCAGTTTAAAAATGGTTCAAAACAACCATTTTTTACGTATGCGGTAGGTGAATATGTCGGAATTTCATCGTTTCATAAAGTAAGCAAAGATTATGTTTATATTGAACTTGATACGAAAGGTTCATGGATCATATCTAAGAAGACATTAACAAAACTTTGTGAACTTCGTCATCACACAGATGATCACATCTTCTCTGACATCTATCATCAACAAGCTAAAACCTCATTTGTCATCATGCATCATGAGGATATATCACTTTTACCATTGTTATCAAAACTTGATGAACTATCACACGTTCAAGATCAAGTGTTAGTTGCTATGGATGGATTCTCTGCATCTGGTAAAACAACGTTAGGTGAAAAACTTAAAAAGATTTATGATGCGAATCTTGTTCATACGGATGACTACTTTAAGAAAATCACGATTGATCCTAAAGACCCTTTAAGTATACATGGAGCTAACATCGATTTTGATAAAATCAATCAAGAGATTGTGACCCCTTTTATGAATAAAATGGGTTATCACTATCGACCTTTCGATTTTAAACAACATACGCATATGGATCAAGTAAGTATCAATTATCAACCGATGCTCATCATTGAAGGTGCTTATAGTATGCATCCAAAATTATTAGCCAATTATGATTATAAAGTCTTTGTTCAAGTACCTCGCTTCAAAGCGTATCTTCGTATTTATAAGCGCAATGGATTTAAACGGTTACTCAAGTTTATTAAAACGTGGATTCCCAAAGAAATTGCTTATGTCAAAGCGATGGAAATCAAGAATCAAGCTGATCTTATTTTAAAGAGATAACCAATAAAAACGATTTCATAAATAAAGTACTTTCTATCACCCATAGAGTGTGCTACAATAAATGTAATTTCATAACAACTATCAAGAAGACGGGAGAGATATAGCTCGATGAACGTCTACCAACCAGTTTATGTAAACAAGGTGGTAAAGCTATAAACGATGGGACATCAAAGATGACACGCCTATCGTTTCGATAGGTTTTTTTATTGATTTAAGGAGAGTTTGCTATGATTGAACTAAAAGATATTCAACACATATATCATCAAAAACATACATCTTTTCAGGTCCTGAAAGATGTGAATTTAACCATTCATGATCAAGAAATCATTGGTATTGTCGGTTATTCAGGTGCTGGCAAAAGTACATTGATCAGATTGATGAATGGTTTGATTAAACCTACTTCGGGACATGTGATTGTTGATGGTGTCACCATCAATGATTTAAATCGTCAGGAGCTTAATCGAATGCGACAGAGCATGGGCATGATTTTCCAGCACTTCCATTTGGTCTTTTCAATGACGGTTTATCAAAATATTATGTTAGCTTTAAACATCGGGAATTATCCGAAAGAACAAAGTGAAAAACGAGTTCATGAACTTTTGGAACTTGTAGGTTTAAAAGATAAAGCTAAAAGATACCCCGTTGAACTTTCAGGTGGTGAAAGACAGAGGGTTGGTATTGCCCGTGCTCTTGCGAATCACCCTAAGTATTTACTTTGTGATGAAGCGACATCTGCACTTGATCAAAAAACAGCACATGATATTGTTTTATTGCTAAAAGATATTCAAGAAAAAACAGGGATTACAATCATTTTTATCAGTCACCAAATTGATGTTATTAAGGATTTATGTGACCGCATCATCGTGATGAATCAAGGTGTCATCATCGAAGATCAACGTGCGAAAGAACTATTCACAAAACCGTCATCTGATGTCACAAAGGCTTTAATTAAATCATTAATTTATGAACCTAAAGATCAAAGTCAGATGATTTATGAGTTGATCTATGATCATAAAAACAGTGATTCTATGACGTTATCTGAGATGATTAAAACGTTTGATGTGGATGTTAACATCATGTTTGCTAAAACATTGGAATTAAAAGATGAAAATATTGGTTATCTCTATCTTCAAATACAAGGAAAAAGACAAGAAGAAGCTATTAACTATTTAAGAACATGTGGCGTGGAGGTAAACCGTTATGTTTGATTCACATATTAGAAAACTATTTGTTGAAGCCTTAGGTGAGACGTTATTCTTAGTCTTTGGTACAGGTTTATTCGTTTTAGTCATTGGACTCATCATTGGATTTTTCCTTTATGCTTCAGAACCAGGATCTCTTTTTGGAGAAAAACGATCAGTTAAAATTTTTCACCGAATACTCGCTACTGTTAATGACATCGCTCGTTCAATACCTTTCATCATTTTACTGATTTTACTCATTCCAGTGACGAGGGTTTTAGTAGGTACCATGCTAGGTGCACGTGCAGCACTACCCGCACTGATTATCAGTGCCAGCCCCTTCTTTGCACGAGTGGTTCACATGTCGCTTCGTGAAGTATCAAAGGATACCTTAGAAGCATTAGAAGCGATGGGAGCTTCATTACTGATGACCTATAAGGTCATTTTCAAAGAAACTTTATCAGGTTTAGTCTCAGGATTTACACTCACATTAGTGACATTGGTTGGGTTTATGTCCGCTGCAGCGGTTATAGGTGCAGGTGGACTAGCTTATTTAGCATATGAATATGGCAAATTTGGCAACAACTATCCACTAATGTATGTATCGATTGGTACCATTTTATTGATTGTCTTATTGATTCAAGTTACAGGTGACTTTTTTGCAAGAAAACTTGATCACACACAAAAAAAACAGGAGAAAAACATATGAAAAAAATCTTATACATCTTCACCCTTCTTTTTACAGTTATTGGTTTAACAGCTTGCTCAGCTTCAGATGAACAAACACTTAAAGTGATTGCTACAAGTGTGCCTCATGCCGAAATATTAGAATTTGCAAGACCTTATCTACTAGATAAAGGTTATGACTTAGACATCGTGATAACATCTGATTATTACTTACCCAATCCTGCGGTTGCTGCAGGAGATGCAGATGCTAATTTTTTTCAACACATTCCTTTTTTAGATCGTTACAACAGCGAAAATGCAAGTCGTCAACTCGTGATTGCTTCACGTGTACACATTGAACCCATTGGATTATATAGCAAAACTATCACAAGTTTAAATGATATTCCTAATGGAGCAACTGTCTTATTTTCAAATTCAGTTTCTGATCATGGTCGTGCACTCAACTTACTTCGTAGTGCAGGTTTAATTACACTATCTGAATCATTTGATATTTTGTCAACACAAATCAATTTTAATGAAGTGATCACATCTAACCCCAAAAATTTAGTTCTACGAAGTGATGTGGCACCAGATCTCTTAATCTCTGCATACAATGCAAATGAAGCATCGCTTTATATCATTAACTCAAATTATGCACTTGAAGGCGATTTAAATCCTGCAGAGGATTCACTCTTCATTGAATCGACAGTCGATAATCCTTATGTCAATATTGTTGCAACCACCCAAGCTCTGCTTGAATCACCTAAAATTAAAGCATTAATTGAAGTATTAGCTTTACCTGTTGTCAAAGCATACATTAACGAACATTATGCAGGAAGTGTCATTCCAGCATAAGTTCGTCAGAGGATGGATCGAAAGATGCATCCTTTTTCTTTCGTTTACCTTGTCTCGTAAGTCGTTTACATGTTATCATGAGAATGTATTCATATCACTTTACGGAGGATAAACATGATTGGTCATATCAAAGATTTACAAGCTAAAATATTAACAAGTCCAGAAGTTAAGGACGCATCAATTAAAGTCTTAGTTTCACCACAAGAAGGCTGGCAAGGCCATGTCTTAAGAGTTCTAGATGTTGAAAAGGGTGGACATACACCTAAACATCAACATCCATGGTATCATGTCAACTACATCATCAAAGGTGAGGGAGAACTCATGATTGATGGTAAGGTTGAAAAGGTATCAGCGGGATCATATGCATATATTCCAGGCAACACCATCCATCAATTTAAAAATGTTGGGGAAGATACATTTTCATTTATTTGTATTGTTCCAGAGGAAGGGCATAAGTAAGATATTATGCATTAAAAATTAAGGAATGGTGCATGGCATCATTCCTTTTGTCTATGGAACAATATGTGTGATACTATCATGATATTGGGAGGTAAAACATGTTAAAAGCTATCATCTTCGATATGGATGGCACACTCATTGATAGCGATGAACTCGTGCTTAAAATCTATGATATTCTTACTAAAACATATCCACCAAAACACCTATTTGAATCGCTTGATTTAGGTGATGTTTTTGCATCTTCATACCCTGAAGTTTTAAATATGCTATATGATGATGCCAAAGAAGAACATCTAAGTCTCATTCATCAAACACATCAATATTTAAAGCATCGATATCTGAAAGTTTTCCCGGGTGTGAAGGAACTTTTAGAAACACTTAAACAAAAAGGTTACAAACTTGGATTACTTACTTCTGAACTAAGAGATATTGCGTTAGATGAACTCAATATTTTAGGTATTGATCATTTTTTTGATCACATCATCGCATTTGATGATGTCAAAAAGGGTAAACCGAATCCTGAAGGTCTTTTAGACATGATGAACTACTTTAAGTGTCAACGTCATGAAGTTGTTTATATAGGAGATCAAAGATCGGATGGTTTAGCCGCAAAACAAGCTTCTGTGTATAGTATTCTTATGGATTGGCATCACGCAAAACCTTTAGCATACCAACAGTTGTTTTCACATGTAGCTCATCAACATCATGACGTGTTAAAAATCATTGATTTTCTTGAAACATCGTTCATTATAATGCCTCAACATAGCGGTTTAAGAATTGTTCAGTTTACGGATCTTCATCTCATGCACGATGAAAAGGACATACTTACCTATCAACTCATAACAGACATGATTAACCACGTGAAACCTGATTTTATTGTTTTTACAGGTGATCAAACAATGAGTGAGAAAGCTGTTTTTCTATATCAGGAATTAGGCTTATTTATGGATGAATTCAAGATCCCTTATACGTTTGTCTTTGGAAATCATGATAGTGAACATGGTATCACCTATCAGATGTTAATTGATGCGATTAGTAAATCAACAACATCGATGTTTCATCAAGGTCCTAAGCATTTAGGTTATGGTAATCATCTGATCAGAATTGAAAATGAACATCATCAATGTCTTTCAACACTCATCATGCTAGATACACATGTTGATGATACCTATATGATGAATGGACAACCCACATGGGGTTATGGTATGCTATCAGAAGATCAAATTAACTGGTATGAACAGATGACAAGGATTTATCCAGTTCCACATCTTGTTTTCTTTCATATACCCATTTATGAGGTTAGAGAGGCTAAAAAAGAATGTGGTGAATACTTAGAAAATGCGTCAACACCACCTGTAAAAAATAGATTTTTAGATGTAGCAAAAAACCACCGAGCTAAAGGCATGTTCTATGGTCACGATCACTACAATGATTTTATCTATCATGAAGATTCTGTCTTAATGGCTTATGGCAGAGTAAGTGGTCACTATGATTACGGTACGCCAGGGTTTCCTAAAGGCGCACGTGTGATAGAACTCGATCAACATTTAAACCTTAAAACCTATGTGATTCTTCATCTAGACATTAAAAAAACATGATCAATTGACCATGTTTTCTTTTTTTATTTAAGTAATTTTCTGATTAACGCTTCTTTTTTCTTTGAATAAGGTGGATAAGTAATTGGTAAATCCAACCAGGTGCTACGTTTGATATAACCCTTCATATGCGAGAAGACTTCAAATGAATATTGACCATGATAAGCACCCATACCGGATGCGCCTACACCACCAAATGGGAGATAAGGATTGCTGACATGCATCAACGCATCATTATAAGCACCACCACCAAAAGAAATTTTCCTCCATATCTTTTGGTAAAGGTCTTTTCTCTTAGAAAACAAATAAAGCGCTAAAGGTTTTTCCTTTGTTTTAAGTAGTTCGATGAGTTGATCTTCATTATCATAGGAAAGAACAGGTAGAATTGGACCAAATATTTCTTCCTGCATGACAGGATCATCCCATGAAACATCCTTTAAAACCGTAGGACTAATATGTAATTTTTCAGCATCGATACGATGATTGTTGGTGACCTTTTGTTTGTTGATTAAATTTAAAAGACGGTTAAAATGTCTTTCATTGATAATGGTTCCAAACTCATCATAATTTTGATAAAAAGCTATAATGACGTCGTTTAATTCTTTAATGAACTGATCATGAATTTTCTGATGGGCATAAATATAATCAGGAGCGATACATGTTTGACCAGCGTTCGTGAATTTAGCGAAAGCTATACGGCGTGCTGCCACCTTGAGGTTAGCTGTATGATCAATGATGGTTGGGCTTTTCCCACCCAATTCAAGTGTGACAGGTGTTAAGTGTTTAGCTGCAGCTTCATAAACGATTTGGCCAACCTTGGTACTACCGGTGAAGAAAATATGATCAAAGGGTAATGATAAAAGTTCACTTGTAACTTCTTTTTCACCTGCAAAAACTTTTAAGTAAGCTTCATCAAAATGATCATTGATCAATTTGAGAAGTACCTTTTCGGTTTCCTTAGCAAATTCAGAAGGTTTTAAAATAGCAGTATTACCCGCTGCAATCGCACCAATTAACGGCTCAATAATCAGTTGGAATGGGTAATTGTATGGACCGATAATTAAAACAGTACCCTTGGGTTCTGGATAAATAAATGAAGATGTATTGAGTTGATAAAATGGTGTTTTAACACGTTTGGGTTTCATCCATTTTTTAAGGCTTTTTTTCACTTTTTGAATAGAGTGAAGACTAAATCCAATTTCAGTTGTATAAGCTTCAAAAGAAGATTTATTCAAATCCTTTTTGAGTGCACGCATGATATCATCTTCGTATGTTACGATAAGATTATATAATTGTGTTAATTTTTCGATGCGGTAATCATATGCTTTTGTTTGATCAGTTAGAAAAAATGCTTTTTGTTTAGCAAAAACGTCTTTCATAGACTCAACCCCTTTGAGATTTATTATAACATGAAGCAGTAGATAAAGTGGGCTATATGATGTTATAATAAAACAGGTGATTTCAATGAAGAAAGTTATCGTTATTGGTGGTGGAGCCTCTGGTTTAATGGCGGCAATCACTGCGAAGAAACAACAAGCAGATGTCTTAATTTTAGAACGAAATAACAAATTGGGCAAAAAAATACTAGCTACCGGAAACGGACGGTGTAATTTTACCAATGTGGATGCGACAGAAATGCATTATAATCATCCTTATTTTGTTAAACCTGTTTTTGAACAAATGAACCCTAAAAAGACTGTGTCCTTTTTTGAAACGTTAGGTATTGTACCTAAGGTTGAAGACGAAGGAAAAACATACCCTCTCTCTGAACAGGCATCATCCATCGTTGATGTTTTAGTATATGAAGTTGAACAGCTCAATATCCCTGTGATCTATGAAGCTAAAGTGATCAAGATCGAAAAGCGTGATCAATTTGTAATCACATTAGAAAATGAGACGTCTTATGAAGCGGATAGCGTTGTTATTGCAACCGGAGGTATGGCAATGCCAAAAAGTGGTAGTGATGGTATTGGGTATACCCTTGCACAATCATTAGGTCATAAAGTCACCTCGATCTTTCCTGCACTTGTCAAACTCGAACTTGAAAGCCCTTATTTAAAAGCTATGGATGGTGTGAAGTTTCCTGGAACAGTTGAACTCATGCATCAAGGCGTATCACTGCAAAAAGAATTTGGTGATGTCTTATTTACTAAATACGGTATCAGTGGTCCCACCATATTACAATTATCTCGTAGAGCTAATGCCTTACTTCAAGATCAACAACCTGTATCTGTTAAAGTTATCCTAGTTCAAACGTTAGATCAGCGTGATATCGCCAAACGTTTTCAAATGTTAAAAGATAAATCGATTGAATTTAGTTTGATAGGTTTGATACATAAGCGTATTATTCATCCCTTGTTGAAAGAAGCTGGCATAGAGCCTCATCAAGCGGTTAGAAATGTTCCCAAAGACAAGATGAATCAACTCATCCGTCTGTTATTCGACTGGGAATTTAACATCATTGGATCTAAAGATTTTGATGATGCTCAAGTGACTGCAGGTGGCATTGATATCAAGGATATCAACCCTCAATCACTTGAATCAAAATTAATCAAAGGATTATTTTTCTGTGGTGAAGTATTAGACATCGACGGTTTGTGTGGTGGTTATAATCTTCAATGGGCATGGTCATCCGGCTATGTCGCAGGAAAATATGCATCAAAACTTATCTGAGCCCTATAGGCTCTTTTTATTTAAGAAATTCTTAAGAATTGTGAAGAAAATTTGTACTATTTTTGTGCTAAAATGACGATAAAGACAATATGTTAGGTAGATGGCATGGAAAAATTTCTAAAAGAACTTTTTCACCTACAAGATGATATTGAGCGCTTTGATGCTTATCACGATTTCATTGGTAGTATGGATATCGCGATGTGGCACATGGACATGACTAAAGGTGTTCTGACGCCTTATTTTGGTCTTGAAAAGCTTTTAGGATATCAAGATATGGCACAACTCACATCTTCTGAATTTTGGCAAAACCAGTGGCATCCTGATGATAAAGAATTGATTTTAAAGGGTCTTCATACATGTTTTGAAGATAAGAAAACAGAGTTTGATATTATACATCGCATCAAGCATAAACTGGGTAATTACCTATGGTTTTACACAAAAATAAAGATTGATTATCATGAAGGTGAACAACCATCATTTGTAGCTGTCAGTATCAACATTGACAAACTCTATGATAAAAGACAAGATCTGATCATAGAAAAAGAAACCTATTCAACCTTCTTGAAAGCAACACAAGCAGCAACCTGGATATGGAATGTACAAACCAATCAAACAGTTTTTGATGAACGATGGGCTCAAATGTTAGGCTATACATTAGAAGAGTTAAGTCCTGTTGATCTCGTCACATGGGAAAGTCTTGTTCATCCAGATGATCTTGAACTTGCTTATAAACAAATCAATCAAGCTTTTCTCAATCCTTCATCCTATTATGTTGTAGAGTATCGAATGAAACATAAAGATGGACATGATATTTGGATCTCCGATCGTGGCCAAGTCATATCATGGACAGCTGATCATCAACCCCTACAAATGGTAGGTATTCATTTAGACATTACAGAGATGAAACGTCTTGATATGGAAATGCGTCAACGTGAAAAATATTATCGTTATTTAATTGATAGTAGTTATGACATCATTTATACACTTGATGTTGAAGGGCGTATCACATTTGCATCATCAGCATGGCAACGTATTTTAGGACATGACATCGAAGAGACGAAAAAACATACATATCGTGATTTTATACACCCCACAGATGATAAGCGTCTCGATTCATTTTTCTCTCATATCTATCGCACACAAAAAGCATTCGAAATTACTGAACTACGGTTAAGAGATCATAAAAACCATTATAAGTGGTTTAATACAAGTGCTTCACCTATGACAGATGAACAAGATCATGTCATTGGATTTGTTGGTACATTGCGTGACATTACGCAGCATAAAGAGTTAGAAAATCAACTTTCACTCGAACGTGATCTATTTAAAAAAACGTTGTTGTCGGTAAGCGATGCAGTAATTTCAACAGATCACCAAGGAAAGATTGCTGTCATCAATTCAAACGCATTGAAACTTATAGGTGTTTTAGAAAACGATGTGGTACACCAACCATTATGGTCTGCATTAAATATCTATTTTGAAGATGAAGAAGACATACATGAGACGATACTCAAAACTAAAAAAGAAATGTATATCCCTTATGCAACCTTGCTGAATAAAAAAGGAAAACGACTTGATATCGAAATGAGTATTTCACCGATTAGAGATCAAGGTAAAAGACAAGAAGGTGTCGCTATTGTCTTCAGAGATATTTCTGATAAACTTAAGAAACAAAAAGAAATCGAATTTCTGAGTTATCATGATTATTTAACAGGTTTATATAACAGACGGTATATGGATCAAGCGATTCAAGATTTAGATAAAGATCGGTATTTACCGTTAGGCTTTATGGTTTTTGATGTGAATAATTTAAAAGAAATGAATGATGAACACGGACATCAAGCTGGTGATGACTTGCTTAAAAAAGTGTGTCGGTTAATCGAATCATCTATCGAATCTAAAGACATCTTAGGACGCATGGGCGGAGATGAATTCTTACTTGTACTTCCTAATACAGCAGAAGATGACGTATACACACTCAAACACAAGTTGATCGATGCGTTTGATCAAGAAGAATTCAGAAGCACCAAATTATCAGTCGCTTTAGGTTATGCGATTAAAACAAATGCAGATGATGATGTGTATTACATCATGAAGGTTGCCGATGATTTTATGTATTATCACAAACGATCAAAAAATGTCTAAATACGGGATGGATATCCATCCCTTTTTTATTTTTGTGCTATAATCATCTTGGTTTTCAGGGGGTCACTATGAAAATTAAGGCACTTTTATTATTAGTCATCATTTACATCAGTTTCATCGCATTAGGTTTGCCTGATGCCCTTTTAGGATCTGCGTGGAACTTAATCCGCATGGATTTAAACACATCTTTACAGACGTTAGGTGTTATGACGGTAACCGTCTACATTTTTTCTATCCTATCGACATTTAATGCGCCACGCATTTTAAGATGGTTCCAGACCAAATGGATTACATTTATTAGTATTTTGGCAACTGGTATTGCACTCGTTTTAATCAGCCGTGTGACATCTTTTTATCATATGCTTTTCTTTGCATTACCACTTGGAGCAGGTGCAGGTGCTATCGATGTCTCACTCAATCATTATCTAGCATCACATTACAAAGCTAAACATATGAATTATCTCCATTCATTCTACGGTGTTGGTGTGACACTAGGACCAACGATTATGGCCTATACACTTCGCGAAGAACAATGGCGGTTAGGGTATGTCATCGTTGGATCGATTTTAGTTGTGATTGCACTTTTTGTACTTTTCTCATTTAAATTATGGAAAAAAGAAGATCACGAAGAACGACAAGAAAATCACCGCAAGGTGACTATTAAAGATATCTTAAAGACAAAAGGTGCTTTAGAAAGTATTTTCATTTTCTTAATCTATGTTCATATTGAATCATTGAGTGGTGTTTGGGTAGCAAGTTACTTCTTTATTGAAAAAGGAGTTAACTATGCAACAGCAGCCTTATTTACAACAACCTTTTATCTTGCTCTCACTGTTGGAAGACTTTTAAGTGGTTTTTTATCTAACCGACTTAAACCGAATGTTTTAGTTAGAATTGGTGAAGCACTCCTCCTTATTTCTGGAGTTCTCATGCTGATTAAGTTTAATACTGTTTGGGTTTATTTTTTCATCGTCTTTATCTTTGGTTTAGGTGCAGGTCCTATTTTCCCAAACATGATGTTTATGAATTCTCATGTTTTTGAAAAACATAAGTTAAGTAAAATCATCAGTCTTCAAATGGGGATAGGTTATATGGGGTTTGGACTGCTCACACCTCTTGTTGGATTATTCTTTGGAAAAGTTAGTATTTTCTATTATCCCTTTTTCATCACACTGATGAGTTTCATTCTGATCTTAATTACAATGTCATATCGAAAGCATACACAACATCTGAATGATTCGATAGGTATTTAGTATACAAAAAACGTCACACATCGTGACGTTTTATTTTTCATTATTCAATAGCTTCTAAATTACTCATGTGTACTAAAAACTGCTTTTTATTCATATCTTGAATTAACGCTGCATAGCCACGATGAATATAAAGAATTTCATAGTGGTTATTGAGAACAATTTCATCAATCTCTTGTATCGGATAAGCACGATACCCCTCAACAAAACTGATGAACCGTTTAGGAATAATTCTTTTTTTACTGTAGTAACCTTTACCCCAAATGAATAAAGGTAACCGGATATTTTTATGAAAGTAAGTTGGATAATGTAATTTGTTATCCAAAGTGACCACTTTGAATTTACCCTGCATACATAAGCGGTAGTTTTCTCTGATGCGTGTGATGGTTAAATACCAAAATCCGATGGTACCGATAATAAAGATAATCAGTCCTTCTGAGAAGATGTGATTATAGAGCATTGCTAAATATGCAAATGCAACAAGAGCAATCATTTCGATTAAAACAAAAAAGATGATGCTTGCATAATAGGATTTTCTAAGTTTATCTATGATCATGACTTAACCCCCTTACACTCTTTATACGAGAAAATAGTTGATTTTATTGGAAAAAATATTATTTTTGAAGTATTGAAGTTCAAAGTATTCTATAATGTTAATAAAGGATGTGATGATATGCTTCAATCTAACAGTAACACATCGGCAGCGAAGGTTCAACGAATATACTTTATGGTTTCTTGGTCCATGGTGTTAATCAGTTCGGTCTTATTTATCCTAGGCTATAGCTTCACCAAAGCTGTCCAAAGTGCACCACGCATCATCTTATTATTTGCTACCTATTTTTTATATTACCATTTGGCACATATCATTTTTGGTATCGGTTCTCTCTTTTATTATATAAGACTTATTCGAAAAAAACTTATTTCTATGAAAATTACTAAAACTATTTTTGGAATTCTTTTCACACCAGTCAGTGCCATCATACTTTATATGGCAATACTTTTGTTAGCGTTATCAAATTGTTCTGGATCATAAAATACTTCCTAAAGCATTTAAAATTTTTTTGATTGTGTTATACTTCTATTGTTATTAACGATTAGGAGGGCTTTTTATGGATGCCATTATCAGAGTTGATCATCTCGTTAAGAGTTATGGGGAAATTAAAGCAGTTCAAGATATTTCTTTTCTTGTTAGAAGAGGAAGTCTTTTTGCTTTTTTAGGACCCAACGGTGCTGGAAAATCAACCACGATTAACGTGATGACAACACTACTCGATGCTGATTCAGGTCAAGTTTACTTAAACGAACGAACTGAAGAAGCCTATTTCAGACAAAAAATAGGAGTCGTATTTCAAGGTAATGTCTTAGATGATGACTTGACAGTCAAAGAAAATCTCATTCTTCGTGGCGCACTTTACTTAAATTCAAAGAAAGCTGTTAAAGAACGCTATGATGAATTATGTGAATATCTTCATCTAAATGAATTTGAAAATCAACGATTTAAAACGTTATCAGGTGGTCAAAAAAGAAGAGCTGAAATTGCAAGAGCACTCTTTTCAAATCCAGAAGTTTTATTGCTGGATGAACCAACAACAGGGTTAGACCCAGAAACACGGCAATTGGTGTGGAAAGTCATTGAAGACTTAAGAACTAATAAACACATGACTATCTTTCTAACAACGCACTATATGGAAGAAGCAGCGAATGCGGATCATGTCGTGATTATCAATAAAGGTGTCATCGTTGCTGAAGGTACACCAGCACAATTAAAAGATAAGTATTCTCAAGACAGATTAAAGATTGTTCCTCGAGATAAACAAAAGATGCGTGACTTCTTAGATTCAAACAAACGTTTTTATCAAAAAATAGCTGATCAATTTGTCATTCCTGTCGAAGACAGTCAAGAAGCTATCAAGCTGATTGATCTAATCAGAGATAATATTTTACAGTTTGAAATGATTCAAGGAACCATGGATGATGTTTTCATTGAAGTGATTGGAGGCGACATTCATGAATGATTTAATGAGTTTAGTTAAACGTAATACACTTGCATTTTTAAGAGATAAAGCAGCAGTGTTCTTTTCATTCTTATCAGTCATTATTTTATTAGCTCTCTATTTCTTATTTATCGGTAAACAATATACCTCTGATTTAACGATGGTATCTAATGATATGAAGATCTTTCTATCCGTTGGTGTCATCATGGGTGGTGTTCTTGTTATTAATACCGTATCACTATCTCTAGGTGTCATGGGTAATATTATCACTGACCTTCAGTTTAAACGTCTTGATGCGTTTTTAGTAACACCTGTTAAACGTTATAAGATCATCTTATCTTATTACATCACTTCGATTATCGTAACTGTTGTTTTAACACTTGTTATGTGGTTCTTAACCGTCCTTTATGTCGGTATATTCTCTGGTTATTGGTATACATTCTTAACTATCATTAAGGTTTCGGGCTTACTGATTTTCTATACGTTTATTTCAGCAACTTTAATGATCTTTTTAACCACGATTTTAAAGAGTGTGAATGCATTTGGTGCATTATCTGGGGTTTTAGGCACTTTTATTGGTTTTATCAGTGGGATTTACATGCCATTATTTGTTTTAGGAAAATCGATGGTTTATGTCGCATCGTTGGTTCCTTTTACACATATGACCATTCTATTAAAACAAGTTTTATTGAAAGAACCATATGCCTTACTACCTGGAGAAATGGTTGATGAGATTTCAGGTTTTTATGGAACAAATGAAGTGGGTGTATTAGGACAAGATGTCAATCTCTTCTGGATTTTACTTGTTTCACTTTTATTATCTTTCCTACTTCTTTATTTTGCA